>OAVB01002211.1_pt1 | contig 9994 bp, 4 predicted proteins | sample 1516871 | NCBI WGS metagenome assembly OAVB01 (sample SAMEA2580069, study PRJEB22360) | human gut metagenome | biome: human gut; feature: human-associated habitat; material: faeces | place: Denmark | collected 2008/2010 | reverse complement strand
GAATTAATTTCTTCATATCTTTTATAATGTTTAGGTTATATAAAAATCACGCCCTGGTACCTTGGGGCTTTTGTTACAAACAACAAGAAATGTGTAAAAAGGTTCGTGCAAATGATTATCTTTGCGAGAAAATTAACACTCAAATGCTTATGAAACACATTCGGATACCTCTTTTCGTATGGTTCTCAATCGTGCTGCTGATCGCAGTTGCGCCCGTCTCATTGTCGGCGCAGGAATCGTTTATTCAGAAGATCGAAAAAAATAAGTCCGTCAGCGGAATAAAGTCGCTCGACACCAGCCGCTTCCCGGAAAAGTATGTAATGTACCTGACTCAGCCGCTGGATCATCGACATCCCGAAAAGGGAAGTTTCCGCCAGCGTGTGATTGTGGGACACGTCGGTTATGACCGTCCCACAGTGATTGTCACTGAAGGATATGGGGCAGGGTATGCTTTGCGCCCCACTTATCGGGAAGAACTTTCTGAATTGTTCGATGCCAATATGATCTTTGTGGAGCATCGCTACTTTCTCGAATCCACTCCCGAACCGTGCGACTGGCAATACCTGACCGCAGAGAATTCTGCCGAGGATTTGCATGCCGTGACAACCGCTTTCAAGACTTTATATCCTGGCAAATGGATCAGTACGGGGATCAGCAAGGGTGGGCAGACCTCCTTATTATACCGTGTTTTCTTCCCCGACGATGTGGATGTTTCCGTGCCTTATGTTGCTCCTCTTTGTTATGCGCGTGAAGACGGTCGGCACGAACCTTTCCTCCGCCGGGTAGGTACGGAAGCCGATAGGAAAAAAATAGAAGATTTCCAGTTGGAAGTATTGAAGCGAAAGGCTCGTTTGTTGCCCCGTTTTGAAAAAATGTGTACTGAAAAGAACTATACATTCCGCGCTCCTCTGGAAGAAATATACGATTTCTGTGTGCTGGAATACTCTTTCTCTATCTGGCAATGGGGAACGGATATCCGTAGTATACCGGAAACCTCGGCTTCTGACGATACACTGCTGGATCATTTGCTGGCAATCAGCGGACCTTCTTATTTTATAGTAGACAGCCCGACTCTTTCTTTCTTCGTGCAGGCTGCCCGCGAATTGGGGTATTATGGATACGATATCGCTCCTTTTAAACCTTACCTTTCTATAAAGACCAGCAAGGATTATCTGAGAAGACTGATGTTGCCGGAAGATATGCGGAAGATGAAATTCGATAAGACATTGAGCAATAAGATTGTGCGGTTCTTGAAGAAGAACGATCCGAAGATGATTTTTATCTATGGTCAGAATGATCCCTGGACAGCTGCCGGAGTAACATGGCTGAAGAATAAAAAGAATATTCATGTTTTTGTAGAGCCGGGAGGCAGTCATCTTGCACGCATCGGTACAATGTCCGAAGATCAGAAGCAGAAAGTGATGTCTCTTCTTAGAGGGTGGCTTGAAGAATGACGAAACGAGAAACGGTGAACAACCTGTAATATATGAACAGGCGGTTCACCGTTTTATTCTTCTGCAAGCCGATATTACATATATCGGGCTGCTTGATTTAGGAATCTACCGATTCGAATAGCGGTTTCAGTAATTCCGGTATTTCCACTTTTTCAAGTGCTAATTGTCGGACTAGTTTTTTACCGCTCTGACTGAGATGGAACTGCATCAGTCTCCGGTCCTCTTCCCCGAGTGTTCTGACAATCAGTTCTTTTTCTTCCAGAATCCGGAGCATTTTTGAAGCGTGCGAGGGTGTCAGCTCCGTTCGTTTGGACAGGCTCGTGGCCGTCATATTATTGGGCGAGGCTTCTTGCAGGGCACATAATATCATCGCTTCATTTAATGATACCTGATACACTTTTTCAAATGCATCTTCAAATCTTGCCATTGCTTTGAATACATCGCGCATTACACATATTGTCTTCATATGCTACTTGTTTTTTTGTTTGTTCTTTTTCTATATAAACAGGTTGATATTTGCATTATCCGCCCGTTCCATGTATGTTGCTACTCCGCCTATTGTCACTTCGTCCAGAAGTTCTTCCTGTTTCACTCCCATGACGTCCATGGACATTTGGCAGGCGATAAATTCCACACCGTTCTCCAGAGCTTGTTGGCGTAAGGACTCCAGAGAGTCGATTCCTTTCCGGTTCATGATGTACCGCATCATTTTTCCTCCTATTCCTCCCATGCTCATTTTAGAGAGTTTCAACTTTCGGGAGCTGGAAGGGAGCATCATGCCGAACATTTTTCCAAAGATATCTTTTTCGACGTTCGGCTTATGCAGCTTCTTGATAACGTTCAGTCCCCAGAAGGTGAAAAAGATCGTTACCTTTTGTCCGGTGGCAGCTGCGCCATTAGCGAGCACAAAGGTAGCTAAAGCTTTGTCTAAATCATCACTGAACATGATGAAAGTTTTTCCTTTGCCTTCACAGGAGGTAACAATATTGCAGGATTTAGGTTCGCCCTTTTCGATCACTACTACAGATTTTCCTCCTGCTGTTTCTTTGGAAATCAACTGATTTCCTGTCGAGTTGCACCATGCGGCAGCATCACGCGGGAATCCCGGATCGGTTGAGGTAATTTCTACCCGGTCGCCGGAAACCAACGAATCCATTGTCTTTTTCATTTTCAGAATCGGCCCCGGACATTGCAGTCCGCAAGCGTCTACACGGATTGTCTTCACTGCTTCAACTGGTGAAACTGTCTTTTGAGGTTGCGCATCTGCCGGCTGTTGTATGTTTGCGTTCGGTTGTGCAGGTACTTCGTTCTCACTTTCTTCTCTCAGGATGATGGGTGCTGCGGCAGCGTGGTATGTTTTCAATCCTCCGGAAAGGTTGCGTACCTTTTCAAATCCATGCTGTACCAGAATGCGATAAGCAAGGTATCCTCTGAGTCCGACGGCACAGAATGTATAGATCATCTTGTCTTTCGGCAGTTCATCCAGCCGGTCACGCAGTTCGTCCAGCGGAATGTTCACTGCACCCGGCAGTGTATTGAGCGAGAATTCGTCAGGAGTACGTACATCCAGTAGGAAATTGTTTTCCATCTCGATATCCCTCAACTGTCTCCAATAGACGGGTTGTACTTTCCCAGTTATGATGTTTTCGGCTACGTATCCTGCAACGGCTACCGGATCTTTGGCAGAAGAGAACGGAGGGGCGTAAGCCTGCTCCACTTTCATCAGATCATAGATCGTACCTTCATGCTTGATGACAAGCGCGATTTCGTCAATTCGTTTGTCTACACCGTCATAGCCGACGATCTGTCCGCCGTACAGTTTACCTGTCTTCGGGTCGAAAGTGATTTTAATACTCATCGGCATGGCATCCGGGTAATATCCTGCGTGAGAGGACGGATGGATGGTCGAAGACATATAATTGATTTCTGCCTGCCGCAATCGTTTGCCGGGTAATCCGGTAGAAGCAACAGTCATGTCGAATACTTTTGCAATGGAAGTTCCGATGGCTCCTTCATAAGGGATGTGTGCTCCCTGAATGTTGTCTGCGACAATTCGTCCCTGACGATTGGCGGGACCAGCAAGGTAATTGAGCCACGGTTTTCCGGTGATCGGGTGGCGGAATTCGATAGTGTCACCGATGGCGTAAATCGATTCGTCCGACGTTTGCAGGTAGTCGTTGACGGCGATTCCTCCGGCTTCGCCGATCTTCAGCTCTGCGGCACGTGCCAGTGTCGTTTCCGGACGTACGCCGATGGAAAGTATAACGATGTCGGCAGAGATGGACTGTCCGTTCTTGAAGATGACTTTCAATCCTTTTCCGTCTCTTTCGAAAGAAGCTACTGCCTGCTCCAGATACAGGTTCACTCCTTTGTCCATCAAATGCTGGTGTACAAGGGATGCCATGGAGAAGTCGATGGGAGCCATCACTTGATTGCCCATTTCCACAATAGAAACTTTAGCTCCTTGTGCGTGCAGGTTCTCTGCCATTTCCAGCCCGATAAATCCGGCTCCGATGACAACAGCCTTTCGGGGAGCATGACTGTTGATATATTCTTTGATTCGGTCTGTGTCGGCTACATTCCTGAGTGTGAAGATTCCGTTCAGGTCGATTCCCGGCAGGGGAGGACGTACAGGGGAGGCTCCGGTCGATATCAGTAATTTGTCGTAGCTTTCCTCGTAAGTGTCTCCGCTACTTTGTTTTACCGTTACTGTTTTTCTCTTCCGGTCGATGAAGATTACTTCATTTTCAGTTCGTACGTCTACACGAAAGCGCGTAGAAAATGCTTCGGGGGTCTGTACAAACAGTTTTTCCCGTTCTTTGATCACGCCTCCGATGTAATACGGCAGTCCGCAATTGGCATAAGAGATATACTTTCCTTTTTCTAAAAGGATGATTTCAGCTGCTTCGTTTGTGCGTCTGATCCGGGCAGCAGTGGTAGCTCCTCCGGCAACGCCTCCAATAATAATGATCTTCATAAGTTTGTTGCGTAAATAGTTTCCTGTGGAAATAACAATAAAGTAGGGAGAATTGTTCTCGGATCATAGAAAAAAGACTTATATTTGCGCACCCTGTTTGTCTTTCTTCATTTTTTATAAATTAATTATGAGTAAAATTCTTATCATTGACGATGAGGTTCAGATTCGTAGCCTGTTGGCTCGTATGCTCGGACTGGAGGGTTATGAGGTGTGTCAGGCGGGTGATTGCAAGGCAGCTATCAGGCAGTTGGAAATTCAACAGCCGGATGTGGCTTTGTGTGATGTCTTTCTTCCCGATGGAAACGGGGTCGATCTGGTGTTGAACATTAAAAAGACAGCTCCGAATGTGGAAGTCATTCTTCTTACCGCTCACGGTAATATACCCGACGGAGTGCAGGCAATCAAGAACGGTGCATTTGATTATATAACCAAAGGGGACGATAATAATAAGATTATCCCTCTGATCAGTCGTGCCGTTGAGAAGGCTAAGATGAATGTCCGGTTAGAGAAACTGGAAAAGAAAGTCAGTCAGCTATATTCTTTTGATTCCATTCTGGGAGAATCGAAAGTGCTGAAAGAAGCTGTTATGCTGGCACAGAAGGTTTCGGTGACTGATGTTCCGGTGTTGTTGACCGGAGAAACGGGGACCGGAAAAGAAGTATTTGCACAAGCCATACATTATAATAGTAAGCGGAGCAAACAGAGCTTTGTTGCCGTGAACTGTTCGTCTTTCAGTAAGGAACTGCTGGAGAGTGAAATGTTCGGGCATAAAGCCGGGGCCTTCACCGGAGCTTTGAAGGACAAGAAAGGACTCTTCGAAGAAGCCAACAACGGTACGATCTTTTTGGATGAAATCGGAGAAATGGCTTTTGAACTACAGGCCAAATTGCTGCGTATTCTCGAAACAGGCGAATATATAAAGATAGGAGATACGAAACCGACGCACGTGAATGTTCGTATTATTGCTGCTACCAACCGCAATCTGACAGAGGAAATCAAAGCGGGACGTTTCCGTGAAGACCTGTTTTATCGTCTTTCGGTATTTCAGGTACATCTGCCGGCACTTCGCGAACGTACCGGTGATATCAGAATTCTTGCCACTGCCTTTGCAAAGAGCTTTTCCGAGAAACTTTCGTATACGGTCAATGAGATGACTCCTGCTTTTCTTCATGCGTTGGAACAGCAACCCTGGAAAGGAAATATCCGTGAATTGCGGAATGTGATAGAACGGAGTCTGATTGTCTGCGAAGGCGGGCATCTGGATGTGTGCGATCTTCCGTTGGAGATTCAGAATACTCATTATGAATGTTCGGATGATAATATCGGTAGTTTTGAACTGGCTGCTATGGAACGAAGGCATATTGCCCGCGTCCTGGAATATACGAAAGGCAACAAGACGGAAACTGCCCGCTTGCTGAAGATCGGTCTTACCACTTTGTACAGGAAGATAGAGGAATACAAAATATAATAATATGACTATCTGATTTCTTTTTTAGGGGTATATGAGCGATTAATCGTTCATATACTGATCTGTAATGTGAAAAAGAAATAGAAGATATGAATATTTGGAAGACTACACTGTTACTTGTTTTATTATTTACTGGTATCACCGTTCATGCACAAAAAGTAAAAATTTCATTGAATAGTGATGGAAATCTGACGATATGGAAAGTGAAAGCTCAGGCAGAAATTGAGCATCCTTCTGATATGATGACTACCCGATATGACACGAGGGATTGGGTCAAAGCAACTGTGCCGGGAACGGTGTTTGGTTCGTATGTATTAGAAGGACTGGAGCCTGATCCGAATTTTGCTGATAATGCGTATAAAGTCGATAAAGCAAAATATGACCGTAACTTCTGGTATCGTACAGAGTTTAATTCGCCGGAGGTGGAAAACGGAGAAAGAGTATGGCTAAATTTTGAAGGGGTTAACCGTAAAGGAGAAATATTCTTTAATGGGACGCGTCTCGGGTTGCTTGATGGATTTATGCATCGGGGGAATTTCGATATAACCGATTTGCTGTCAAAAAACGGTAAGAATGTGCTTGCCGTCCTTGTGCATTGGGTAGGCACTCCGGTTCCCAATTATGCAAGTCCTACTTATATGTCATGTGCCGGCTGGGATTGGATGCCTTATGTTCCCGGTCTTTTGACTGGTATTACTGACGACGTCTATTTGACAAAAACCGGCGAAGTGTCTATCGTCGATCCTTGGATACGTTCGAAAGTTCCTTCTAAAAACAAAGCGGTTTTAAGCTTGCAGCTGGAGCTACGGAATCATACAGATATAGAGCAGAAAGGAGTGTTGAAAGGTATCATTCAGCCGGGCAACATTGAATTTACCGAAGATTTGGTAATTGAGGCAGGCAAACAGCGGACTTTTCTTCTAGATGATAGCAAGTTCAGTCAATTTATAATTCAGAATCCTGCTTTGTGGTGGCCTAATGGTTACGGACAGCCAAATCTTTATACCTGCGAACTGACTTATATGGTGAATGGTAAGGCTTCTGATAAACAGAATATTACATTTGGTATTCGTGAATACGGTTCCGAGCTGGTTGACGGTGTGCTTCATCTTAAAATAAATGGTGAACCTGTTTATGTAAAAGGAGGAAACTGGGGAATGAGCGAATATATGTTGCGTTGTCGGGGTGAAGAATATGATCTTAAATTGAAACTTCACAATGAGATGCATTTTAATATGATACGCAATTGGATCGGTTCGGTTACGGATGATGAGTTTTATGAAGCTTGCGATAAATACGGCATTATGGTGTGGGACGACTTCTGGTTAAATTCAAATTCGAATCTTCCGGATGATGTTTTTGCTTTCAATATGAATGCAGTGGAAAAGATCAAGCGTTTGCGTAATCATGCTTGTATTGCAGTGTGGTGTGGTGATAATGAGGGGTATCCGTTACCGCCTCTTAATAAGTGGCTGGAGGAAGACGTTAGAACATACGATGGGGGTGATCGGGCCTATCATGCCAATTCCCATAGTGACGGCCTTTCCGGGAGTGGACCTTGGACTAACTCTCATCCTAACTGGTATTTTACCAAAGCCCCTTATGGATATGGTGCCAATATAACCAAAGGATGGGGATTCCGTACAGAAATAGGTACAGCTGTCTTTACTACTTTCGATAGCTTTAAGAAATTTGTGCCCGAAAAAGATTGGTGGCCACGTAATGAAATGTGGGACAAGCATTTCTTTGGCAATTCGGCGGGGAACGCCAGTCCCGACAAATATTTCTCTACCGTAGAGTTCAATTATGGTAAAGCGAAAGGTATTGAAGATTTTTGCCGGAAAGCTCAATTAGTGAATGTTGAGGTGAATAAAGCGATGTACGAAGGCTTTCAACATCATATTTGGGAAGATGCTTCCGGCATATTGACTTGGATGGGGCAGTCGGCTTATCCTTCATTGGTATGGCAAACCTATGATTATTATTATGACTTGACGGGGGCTTACTGGGGAATCAGAAAGGCGTGTGAACCGGTTCATATTCAGTGGAGTTATGCTGATAATAGTGTAAAAGTGATCAATACCACTTTGAAAGAGCAGAAAGGACTTACGGCTACAGGTAAAGTCTATAATCTGCCAAATATGAAAAGGGGGCGTTATAGCCAGTCTGTAGTTTTGGATGCCGCCGCTAATAAGGATTCCTATTGTTTCCATCTGAATTTTACAACAGACAACCTTGCTTTCGGTAAGAAAGCGGTTGCTTCCTCCATTTCGGCAGATGCCGGAGAGCCAAGTGCCGCGATTGATGCCAGTGATGGCAGTCGTTGGGCGAGTGAACCCCGTGATGAAGAATGGATTTATGTTGATCTGGGTGAACCTACTGAAATAGCCTCTGTCATATTGAACTGGGAGGCTGCTCATGCAAAAGCTTATAAACTGTTGATTTCGGATGATGCAATAAACTGGAAAGAAATTTATATCAATGAGGACTCTAAAGGCGGTGTCGAAGAGATTAAGATAAAACCTGTTCGTACTCGTTATGTGAAAATGCAAGGGTTGAAACAGGCTACTATGTGGGGATATTCACTTTATGAATTTGAATTATATGGTAGAAAAAAGAAGCCAACGGATTTGACTCCTGTGCATTTCATCAAGTTGGAACTGAACGATGAAAACGGGCAACTGCTTTCTGATAACTTTTATTGGCGTTCCAATAAACCGGGAGACTATAAAGCATTGAATAATTTGCCGAAAGCCAAATTGCGTACAACATCGAGCTTAGTAGATAGTAATGGTAAGAAAGTGATTAAAGCAAAGATTGAAAATGTAGGATCATCAGTCGCTTTTGCTATTCACGTACAGGCTATTCGCTCTTCTGATGGTGAGCGTATATTACCTGCTCTGATGAACGATAATTATTTCACATTGTTGAAAGGAGAGTCTAAAGATATTGAAATAGAATTTGATTCGGATTTGTTGCCTGATGGTAATTATAGTTTAAGTGTGGTTCCTTATAATAAATAATATCGGGCGGACATTTCTTTAAATGAGGTAAACACGGTTGTAGCAACATCGGTTTTATGACTTGGTTTTACCAGTCTTTGTGTTTGTCTATGATTTTTTAAATGTAGTCGTGATTCATCATAAACTTTAAGAAAAGTTTACTGATGAATCCGCTACATTAAAATGCTTCATAGAATTGTGCGGATGCCGACAGCATCAGGAGTAAACTATGATAATGCCGCAATGCCTGTCCCTATCAGGTTTGCGTTATTCATACTTTTTATATCCACTTCAATATCTTCCAGGCCGAATAAATGAAGTAGTTCTCTCAGTTTTTCCATAACGAGAATGTTATAGTTTTTATCCTTCCTGTTTTCACTCCAGAAAAGACTGCCTTCGGCTACCAGGCAAACTTTTCGTATATCTTTATTATAGGATTTCAGTAACATGATAAGCCCCGTAAGTGAGGCGGCAACCAATTGTGCGGATCTGCCATAAATCCATTGTGCTACCTGTACATATACATCCTTGTAGATGTCTGGGTAATTCATAATGGAAGTCAGTTTCTGTGCGTCGAATTTCTCTTCAAACTCTTCCAGCGGAAAGGCTGTTTTCAGTATGTCTCCCAGATACATACCGGATACCGCTTTCTCAAAACGTTGCTTTCCCGGATTACCGGAAATAGCGTCAACGGTATCATCTACCGCGGTCAGAAAGGGCGGATGGAAATTGCCTGATTCCAGATTGACAGGAATCAATCCATGTGCATTGCATGACTGATCCAGTTTTTCAATTTTATCGGCAGGGATAAAAGTTGCCATATTGGTTCCTGTCCCTACGATGAGACCGATATATGCATCATAACTATTGTCTGTGAGACCTGCGAATAAACTGGCTATAGTATCGTTTACTACCTTGATGCCTGTAAACTTAATTTTGTTTCTTTCATTCAGATAGTCGAGTAAAGGTTTTCCGATAAATTCTCCAACCATTTCTTTAATATCTACTCCTTTTGTCCAGCGTAACAGTTTGGCGTCTCCACCCGGTACGGACTCGGCCGGATAAGAAAAACAATAACCGATAGGCATTTCTT
>OAVB01002186.1_pt1 | contig 10083 bp, 6 predicted proteins | sample 1516871 | NCBI WGS metagenome assembly OAVB01 (sample SAMEA2580069, study PRJEB22360) | human gut metagenome | biome: human gut; feature: human-associated habitat; material: faeces | place: Denmark | collected 2008/2010 | reverse complement strand
TTCCATAGCACTTACAGAAATGGCCTTTTTCCCATCCTGAAAAGACGGAAGAACAAATTTCTCTTTCCGTCGATCAAAACAATATAAATACTCATTAGTTATTACCCACAATTTATCATCAGAAGTCTCTTTTATATCGGAAACATACATCCTCGCATTGTCTACACTAAAATTGCGAATCTGCTTCCCGTCATATCGACTCAGCCCATTAGTGGATCCAAACCACATAAAACGATCTTGATCCTGATAGATACAAGTAATGATGTTATCTACCAAGCCATTACTCATATTCAACTGATGTAGTTCATTATAAGGCAGAACAGCATAGAGAGAAGTAGTAATAACTAAAGAATTTATAATAGCAATCAAAACAAGAACGGTATATCGAACGGTTCGCTTCATTATATATTCATATTAGTTTAAGTGTCACAAAAATAATCAATATTATAACAGAAAGGCGAAGCAAATGATAAAAAAAGCAATTTTGAATGAAAAGATATACATGGATGAATAAAAGCATATGCTCCTGATTCCTTGAAATACCCTAAGTTTGTATCCTGAAAACCGAACGGAAAGTGTGCTTCACAATTATATATAGCCATTTACACCTTTGAATCTATAATATTTAAAACAATTAATCACATGAGAGAAAAAGCCAAAAGCCCTTAAGTCAAATTGAAATCAATTAGAATCTATTAAACCTTATTTAAATAGAAAGCCTAAAAGACCTTTTTTCAAACTAATAAAATCTTATAGAAAAACATGCGTAAATCATTTAATCTAATCTGGATGGTTTTCGGCTTCCTGCTACTAATAGTAGGTTGTAATGAAGACAAGAAAAGCACAGCTTTCGATCCTAATCAACCAGTCAAGTTTACAGAGTTTATGCCCGATTCCGGTGGCATACGAACCAAATTCATTGTTAAAGGCTCCAATTTCGGAGAAGACAAAAGCCAAGTGAAAGTTTACTTCAAGGATGAAGTAGGTAATGAGCGGGAGGCATTGGTTTTAGGTGTCAAGCCTGATGTTATTTATGCCCAAGTGCCCAAGCAAGCCGGAGGGGAAAGCCATGTACGGGTGGAGATTGCCGGAAAAGAAGCTGAACTCAGCAATGCTGAAAAAACCTTCAAATATATTGTAACTTCTTCCGTATCTACAGTAGTAGGAAAAGCCAAAGAAGGTGGCAATAAAGACGGAACTCTCGGCGAGACCACATTCAATACTCCAAGGTATGTAGCTGTAGATAATGATGACAATGTATTCATATTCGACTCTGATGGAAGAACGCGTTTATCATCCATCGAACAAAATAAAACGATCACTTTACTAGATGGCATGGTAATCGACCAACCTTTATTTATTGATAAAGAAAAGAAACAACTATTTGGTCCATGCGATAATGCCAACTTCGGTTGTTTCTTATTCGATGCTAATGTGAGCTGGGTGGCTGATAAAATGGGACAGCTTTTAGCCAACGGAGGATGGATGCATAGTGTTGTTCTCGACCCCGTAGATTCTACTTTTGTGATATACCGCCAAAATACAGGGCAATTGTGGACACAACCTTTCGATAAAAATAGAAGAACATTAAATCCCAACAAAGCAAAACGAATCGGTACACTCTATAATACAGGTTCCAATGGATTATGTGCTTACAATCCGGTTGATAAGTATGTTTACTGTGTGTTGCATAGTAAAAGTGCAGTTTATCGCTTTAAGCTCACACGCGATGCGGACGGTTGGCCAGCCCTAGATGGGGACATCGATGAATATATCCCCGGTGCAGGCGCAGGCTTCCGGGACGGAGATGTGCAAGAAGCACAGTTTAAAGAACCACGTGGAATTGCTATTGATAAAGAAGGGAACTTATACATAGCCGATGTTGGTAATAACCGAATACGCAAAGTTGACACCAAATTGAACGTCGTAACCACGATAGCAGGTAGCGGAGCTGCAGGATACAAAGATGGAGACCCTTTGGAAGCCCAATTCAATCAGCCCTGGGGTGTCTATTTAGACAAAAATGAATTTCTTTACATTGCAGATCAAAATAACCACTGCATCAGAAAACTTGCTATTGAATAATTAATAAGGAATAGAAATGAAAACACTATATTTTAAATTAACCCTGTGTTTCTTTCTGCTATTGGCAGGAAATGCAACACAAGGGATATGGGCCCAACAAGAACCAATTCAAATTGCCGGAATCGTGTTAGACGAACATGGTGATCCGCTCCCGGGTGCAAACATATCTGTAAAAGGGAAAGAAAAAACCGGAACTATAACAGATATGGATGGTAACTTCAGTATGAAATCATTAGCTCCAAAAACAACACTGATTGTTTCATTTATGGGATATAAAAGCAAGGAAATACTGGTTACTCAAACCGATAAGAAGATGCGTATATCTCTGGAGCCCGACTCAGAATCATTGGACGAAGTAGTTGTTGTAGGTATGGGAACACAACGTAAAGTCAGCGTGGTAGGTGCTGTCACCAGTGTCAATCCGGCTGCCATCAGTGCTCCGTCAACTTCCGTAGCCAATATGCTGGGAGGTGTGGTTCCCGGTATTATAGCCGTTGACCGAAGCGGCGAACCGGGGCAGGATGTTTCTGAGTTCTGGATTCGCGGTATCAGCACATTTGGTGCCAACCAGTCTGCGCTGGTTTTGATTGACGGTATTGAAGGAAATCTTAATGACCTTGACCCGTCGGATATTGAGAGCTTCTCTATCTTGAAAGATGCTTCGGCAACAGCCGTTTATGGTGTACGTGGTGCAAATGGCGTTGTTTTGGTAACGACCCGTTCCGGTCAGGAAGGTCGCACCAAGGTAACCTGGAAGAGCAGTATGACTCTCTCTTATTCCCCCCGCATGCCCGAATATCTGGAAGCATACGATTATGCCAGCTTAGCAAACGAAGCCCGAGTAGTAAGTAATATGGACCCTCTTTATAGCCCGACAGAACTGGAGATTATTAAAGCAGGACTGGACAATGACTTATATCCAAACGTTAACTGGCAAAAAGAGATACTGAAAGATGTAACTATTAATCATCAGCACTATTTAAATGTATCCGGTGGTGGAAAAGTTGCCAGATATTTTGTCAGTGTAGGAGGTACATTCAAAGATGCTATCTTCAAGCAAGACAAAGTTAACAAATACAACACGAATGTCAAATGGGCTAAATATAATTTCCGCGCAAAGGTAGACATGAACCTAACTCCATCGACAATCATGGGATTGGCTATGGACGGAGCTATTGTAGAAGACAGAGCACCGGGATTCGGAACTAACAATGCCGCACTCTGGGCCGCACAAGCCTATCTGACTCCCCTGACGGTGCCTTTACGTTATTCCAATGGAATGCTTCCTGCTTATGGTAAAAACGGAGAACAAATCTCACCATATATATTGTTGAACCATACCGGATTTAAAAAGGGAAACCGGACCACTATGAACATCAATTTCACCTTACGTCAAGACTTCGGGAAATGGATTAAGGGTTTGACTGCCAGAGGAATGTTCTCGTATAACAATAACAATATACACAACGTAGTCCGCTCCAAAATGCCGGACCTATACAAGGCCTTTGGCCGTTACAATGACGGTTCATTAATGACACAACGTACAGTATCAGCCAGCAACATTCAATTCGCCAAGAGTGCGGCCAGTGACCGTAGATATTACTTCGAATCGCAACTTGCCTATGAAAGACTTTTCAATCAGGAACATCGTGTAACCGGTTTGATACATTACTATATGCAAAGCACCGAAACGACCGAAGCAAATGATGAAATCTCATCTATTCCTAAACGTTACCAGGCATTATCTGCCAGAGCCACTTATTCTTATAAAGATGCTTATCTGATAGAAGGAAACGTGGGATATACCGGTTCCGAAAACTTTGAACCGGGTAAACAATTCGGTTTGTTCCCTGCAATAGCCTTGGGATGGATTCCGACTCAGTACGAATTTATGCAGAATCATGCAGGATGGCTCAATTTCCTGAAGATCAGAGCTTCTTATGGTGAAGTTGGTAACGATCAGATCGGTGGTGGACGTCGGTTCCCATATTTGACTTTGATTAACTTTGGAGGTGGCAGTCGTTGGGGTTCCAATGGATTGACAGAAAAACAAATCGGGGCCAACAACCTGCACTGGGAGGTAGCCAAGAAATATAACCTGGGTATCGACTTCCAATTTCTCAATGATAAAATAGGCGGAACGGTAGATATCTTCAAGGATACCCGTGATAACATCTTCCAGGAAAGAAAGATGATGCCTTCGGAAGTGGGCGTCGTGACCAACCCATACACAAACGTAGGACGTATGCGTAGTAGCGGTGTAGATGGTAACATTTACCTGAACCAGAAGATAGACAAAGATAATTCTTTCACGGTGCGTGCCAACATGACTTACGCTGTCAGCAAAGTTGTACACTGGGACCAAGATGCAGTGCGCTACCCTTACCAATCGTATAGCGATGTAAATTATGGTGTTATGCGTGGTTTGGTTGCATTAGGCTTATTTCAAAGTCAGGATGAAATCAACCGAAGCCCGAAACAGACATACGGTGAAGTACGCCCCGGAGATATTCGCTATAAAGACGTGAACGCTGACGGAAAGATTGACGATGATGATGTTGTTCCTATTGCACACTCCAATGTACCGCAAATCCAATATGGTTTTGCATTGGAATACAGATATAAGAGATGGACTATCAGTGCTTTATTCACTGGAGCAGCCAAAGTTAACTTCTTATATGGAGGTTCCGGATTTTATCCCTTCTCAGGTGGAGAAGTCGGCAACATTCTGTCTATCGTGAACGACCCGAAGAATCGTTGGACACCGGCATGGTATTCGGGAGACCCCTCTACAGAAAACCCGAATGCACGTTTCCCGCGCCTAACTTACGGAGAGAATAAGAACAATAACCGTGCTTCTACCTTCTGGCTGGCAGATGGTTCTTACCTGCGTTGGAAATCATTGGATATCTCCTATCGTATCGGAACAAATAAGGCACTCAGGACCGTAGGTATCAGTGATATGAATCTGCAATTTGTCGGACAGAATCTGGCAGTCTGGGACTCAGTCAAACTATGGGACCCGGGACAGGCATCTAAAAATGGCGCCGTATATCCGCTACAGCGTACTTTCTCTTTACAGTTAACAGCTACGTTCTAATTGAAAAACATTATGAAAAAGATATTAAAGAAAAGCCTTCATATTCTATGCACGACACTGGGAATCATCCCGTTCATGCTGAGTTCATGTAACTATCTGGCAGTTGATGAATACTTTAACGACCTGACTCCACTCGACTCTATCTTTGCCAGACAAGATTATCTGGAACGTTATGTATGGGGAACCGCGGCATTAATGCCCGCTCAAGGCAACTTATTTTCCGGTTCCTACGGCCCTTACGAGACCGCAGTGGATGAAGTTCTTCTGTCATGGCAGAAAGCCGAATATGCCGGTACATACTTGTATGCAGACAAAATTACGCAGAACGATTCTTACTACAATATGTGGGGACAATACTACAAAGGAATCCGCAAGTGTAACACTATCTTTGCCCGCATCGATGAATGCAAAGACCTGAAAGGATTGGACAGACGTGAAATTATGGGATTGACTCATTTCATGAGAGCTTCCTTCTATTTCTATCTGTTGGAGCTTTACGGACCGGCAGTCATCCTTCCCGAAGAGCCGTTATCGGTAGATGAAAACATTGAAAACTTGTCATTCGAACGTAACACGTACGATGAATGTGTGGAATATATCTGCAAAGACCTCGAAGAAGCTTACAGTCTACTGGACCCGACGCGCCCGAGCACTCAGTTCGAACGTCCTACCAAATATGCGGCAGCCGCCCTCATGTCACGTGTCCGGCTTTACCAGGCTTCCAAGTGGTACAACGGCAATCAATATTATGCCGACTGGACCACTTCCGACGGACGAAACATGATAGCCCAGCAATATGACCCGGTGAAATGGGCGAAATCAGCTGCTGCCTCCAAGAGAATTATCGATAGCGGTATTTACTCATTATACACTGTACCCAGCGATGAAAACACGTATGCATCCTCTCAGGCGTCACAAGCGGAATTTCCGTTAGGAGTAGGAGGAATCGATCCTTACCATTCGTATATAGACATGTTCAATGGAGAAGCACTGGCTGTGAAAAACCCTGAACTTATTTATGCTACTCCCTTGAACAACAACATCATTTCAATCGCCTTCCCGTTGAAACTGGGAGGATGGAACGGCTTAGGAATCACTCAGAAACTCATAGATGCCTACTACATGAAAGATGGAGAAGATTATGTGCAACAACCTGATTATTATGAAGAAGCGGGTACTGTACCTACCATCGCCACAGGATATGAGCTGAGACCAACCGTTGCCAAAATGTATCTGGACCGCGAACCGCGTTTCTACGCATCTATCGGATTCTGTGAATGTTTCTGGCCCGCAACTTCGGTAACAGGAACCGAAGCTCCCAACGTGACTAACTTTACAGCAGGATATTACGTGAATGGCAACTGTGCCAAACAGGCTGCCAATCCCGAAGACTATAACTTAACGGGATATACTCTAAAGAAATATATCCATCCGGAGGATAACTGTACTAGTCATACAGGTGCTAAAATAAAACCAAAAACATTCCCTGTCTTCAGATATGCGGAAATACTGTTGAACTATGTAGAAGCATTGAATGAACTGAAAGGAGAACCGGAATATACGGAAGCGGCAGATAACACCACTTATCATGTTTTGTATAATCCGGAGGAAATCATGTACTACTTCAACATGATTCGTTACCGTGCCGGATTGCCGGGCATCACCCTTGCCGATGCAAGCGATCAAGTGAAGACGCGTCAGTTAATCATCCGCGAACGTATGATCGAATTTGCGTGCGAAGGAAGAAGATATCATGACCTGCGTCGTTGGGGACTAGCAGAAACAGAAGAAAACAAACCGGTACAAGGTATGGACGTTACTAAGAAGACAACCGAAAGAGACCAATTCTATACTGTTGTCAATGTAGTTCATAAGTATGCATTACGCAGCTTTGACAGGAAGATGTACTTCTATCCTATTCCGAGAGCCGTATTGGATAAAAATGCCAAACTGAAACAAAATCCAGGATGGGACGGATTCGGAGATTGGTAACTTTCCCCTTTCCATCATATAACTGATTATTAATCATATAAAATTGAACATATAATGAGATCAATATACAAAATAGTGGTCTGTTCTTTGTTAACACTCTCCATCACTTCTTGTGAAAAAGACCTGCTTGAAAAAGAACAATATCAGAAAGAAATCTACCTGATCGGTGCTTACAACCGAGTATGGACCACAGAAGTAAGCTACAGTAACGAAGAAGTGAAAACTTATTTCACGGTCAGCAGTTCCGGTACATTAGCATTAGACCGAGATGTGAACGTAAAGATGAAGATCAACGAAGAGTTGGTAGATATTTACAATAAAAAATACTGGACCGTTCTGAATGAGGACAAATATTATAAATCACTGGATACTGATTTATATTCCATTCCTTCTTTGGAGAATACGGTAATCAAGCATGCTGAAGGTATTTCCACCGAAGTTCCTGTGTTGATAAAAACAGCAAGTCTGAAAATTGACCAGTCATATGTCATCCCCGTCGAAATAGAAAGTACAACAGGATATCCGGTAAGTACATCCGGATATAAAATGCTGGTTCTATTAAAATTAAAGAATGAATATTCGGGCAGTTACCAGATGAGTGGGCATACCACCTTAGAAGGAGAAACTCCGAAGACGATTCAGAAGCCTAAAACGATTAAGCCTACCGGAGTCAACACTGTCAGACTATTCTATGCCATGAACAACGAGAGCGACGAGAAGGCTGATATCCAAACGGGTACAATAGAACTGACCATCACGGATCAGATAGTGGAAGGCACTAATGATGTAAAGAAAGTTTCTATCAAAGCATGGGATGCTGAAAACGGACCGGCAATCATTGACTCAGGAGAAAGTACCTACAACACAACCGCCAAAAAGTTCAGCCTCAAATATACGATCGGTAACACGCTATATGAAGAGCAATTGACCAAAGAAAAAGAAATTTTATAATACACGACAAATGAGGAGAAGAGGAGATTTCACGGCATTGCAAAAATGCCGCTGAAATCTCCTCTTCGTTTTTTCAACGGAGGACTTGTTTTTACATGATTCCTTGTTTTCCTTCTGCTAAATTCGTAATTTTACCGCCGATTCACGCAATAGGGGTGCCCTAACATGACAGGCTGAGAACATACCCATAGAATCTGATCCGGGTAATGCCGGCGTAGAGAACGAATAAATAAGCAAATATGGAAATGAATTATCTGGAGATATTCGGTACATTTATCGGTATTATCTACCTGTGGCTGGAGTATCGCGCCAGTATCTATCTGTGGCTGGCGGGCATCATCATGCCGGCCATTTATATCTTTGTTTATTACGATGCGGGGCTGTATGCCGACTTCGGCATCAACATCTACTATCTGATAGCTGCCATCTACGGATGGTTCTTCTGGATGTGGGGACACGGGGAAAAGAAAAGCCTCCCCATTATACATACCCCGTGGAAATGTTACCTGCCACTATTCCTTGTGTTTATCTTGTCTTTCGTCGGCATCGCCCGGATACTTATCGAATACACAGACAGTAACGTTCCGTGGCTGGACAGCTTCACAACGGCGTTGAGCATTGTCGGAATGTGGATGCTGGCACGCAAATACATCGAGCAATGGTTTGCCTGGATTCTTGTCGACATCGTCTGTTGCGGACTTTATATCTATAAAGATCTCTATTTCACCTCCGCATTGTACGGACTTTACTCCATTATAGCTATCTTTGGCTACTTCAAATGGAAAAAATTAATGAGCATACAATGATAAACGAACACTATATCCCCGAAGCCGTCATACTTGCCAACGGCGAATATCCTGCGCACGAACTTCCCCTGCGTCTTTTGGCAGAAGCCCAATTCGTCGTTTGTTGCGACGGGGCCGCCAATGAATATATTTCCCGCGGACATACTCCCGACGTGATTATAGGCGATGGAGACTCGCTCCTGCCGGAATATAAAAAGCGTTTTTCCTCTATTATCCTTCAAATTTCGGATCAGGAGACGAATGATCAGACCAAAGCTGTCCATTATCTGCAAAGTAAAGGGATACGGAAAATCGCCATCGTAGGTGCTACCGGCAAACGGGAAGATCATACATTAGGAAACATCAGCCTGCTCATGGAGTATATGAAAAGTGGTATGGAAGTACGGACAGTCACTGATTACGGGACGTTTATTCCAGTGAGTGATACGCAAAGTTTTGCTTCATATCCCGGTCAGCAGGTCTCTATCATCAACTTTGGAGCTAAAGGATTAAAAGCAGAGGGATTGTTTTATCCGCTAAGCGACTTCACCAACTGGTGGCAAGGAACACTTAATGAAGCAACAGCAGATGAGTTTACCATTCATTGTACAGGAGAATATTTAGTATTCCTTGCTTATTAAATCCCTGTTCCGGAAAAATATTCTTTCATCTGCCTTACTACTGATAGTTTCCTACTGTGGAACTATTATTTTTTTGCCTAATGAAACTTTAGTTTCACGGCCTTGGAACTAGAGTTTTCAGCGCTTGAAACTTTAGTTTCTGAAGTTTGGAACTAAAGTTTCTTCAGCTTGAAACTATTGGTTTCAAGGCTTTGGAACTATAGTTTCATTGCATGGAAACTAACTAAGCTAAGGTATTCCTGACTTATCATTCCAAGAGGTCAGTATATTATTGTAGCAGGATATAATAACACAGCGTGACGGCATTGTGACAGCATATTTTGCTATCACAATGCCGTCACGCTGTGCTGTCACCTCTTTATTAGTTTATAATCAGTGCGTTATCTATCATTTGGTGACAGATGACAGCAATTTTGGATATTTTAATTCTCTAGTAGAGCGGCTCAAAGCAATTTATTCCTTTTCGTATTGTTATGAGCTAAATGATAGTCGGTTCTATCTTCAATTCTCCTCCTTCGGGAAGGAGGAG
>OAVB01002181.1_pt1 | contig 10098 bp, 10 predicted proteins | sample 1516871 | NCBI WGS metagenome assembly OAVB01 (sample SAMEA2580069, study PRJEB22360) | human gut metagenome | biome: human gut; feature: human-associated habitat; material: faeces | place: Denmark | collected 2008/2010 | reverse complement strand
CTTTTCGAGTCGCCTCTTCAACCGCCGCCACGACAAGTGGGGCCTGCAGGCCCGCACGCTCTTTGCGGTCGAGCTCGTCCGCCGCATCCGAAGCTTCGTCGGACCGGCGCCGATCATCTCATACCGCCTTTCGCTTCTTGACCTGCACGCGGGCGGCAGCGAATGGCACGACCTCCTTGCCTTTGCCCAGGCCCTTCATTACGAAGGCGTCAATCTCTTCAGTTTCGACATCGGCTTTACGCCCAACAGCGTTCCCGTCAACAGCGACCTGACACCCGCAGGCGTCTGGGTGCCGTTCATGGAGAAGTTCTCCCGGGAGATCAAGGTTCCCGTCATCTTCGGCCACCGCATGCCGGGGCCCGACAGGCTTGACGACATCCTGCAGAACAACATCACGAGTCTCGTCGAGATCGGTCGTCCGCTCATTGCGGACGCACGCTGGGTGGAGCACGTGCACACGGGCAAGCCCGTCAGGCCATGCACACTCTGTCCGCACGGCTGCACGCGCCCCGACAGGCGCGAGGGCAGGGAAATGCTGGCCTGCATTGCAGACCCATACGTCCTCAGACGCTCTCACAAGCATCCTGGCGGCCTCGACATACTCGTCGTAGGGGGAGGCCCTGCCGGCATGGCTGCGGCCCGTGAGGGCGCTCTGAGAGGCCACAAGATCACCCTCGTTGACGAAGGTCCCGAACTTGGCGGCCTTTACAGGCTCTGCGCAAAGATTCAGGGCCGAAGCTCAATCGCGGAGCTTCTCAAGGTGCAGGAGCGCGAGCTCGTCGAGCTCGGCGTCGAAATCATCCGCAACACTCGCGCCACCGCGCAGTGGATTGAGGACAACTACAGCGGAAGCAGGATCCTGCTCGCCACGGGCAAGGAATCCTGCATGCCCGACATTCCCGGCATCGACACGCCCAACGTCCTTTCGCTTGAGGACCTGCTGCAGGGCCGCGTGCCCGTCGGCCACCGTGTCGCCGTCATCGGCAGCGGAAACGTCGCCGTGGACGTCACGCGCCATCTCTGCACCCACGACCTGCGACGCCGAGATGAATGGTGCTGCGCCTGGGGCATCGGCGCCCCCGCCGAACACATCGGCGGCACGCTCGGCGTCATCCCCCATCTCAACCCCGCTCCGCGCAAGGTCTACCTCATCAATGAAACGAATGAGACCACCGAGGAGCTCTTTGCACACGAGCGCAGGCTCTACGAAGTCCAGTGGCTGCGCATGCACGGCGTGAACATCTTCGACGAGGCCAACGTCGAACAGATCGACAGCCACTCGGTGCGAGTGAGCTGCGAGGGCGAAGAAGGCTCCACCATCCTTCGCGTCGACCACATCGTCGTGGTCGGAGACCGCGAGGCGAATGCAGAACTCCAGAACGAGCTCACCGAGCTCGGCATTCCCTTTGAAGCGGCGGGCAGCATGAAGTTCAAGGCCCCCTTCGGAACGGCGGGAGAGGCTGCTCTGGACGGCATTTACGTCCTTCAGGCACTCGAAAAGCGCAGTCTCTGAGTTTTCGCCTCCAAAACAAAAACTTTTGGAGCACAGTAATAAATGCACCCAATCCACAGGGAATACACAGAATAACCCACAAGTTATCCACAGGTTGGCGATCGGAAATGGGCGCATTTTAAAGCCCTCTTTTGATCTCCAGTCGCCTTCTCCCCGGTTCTTGCGTTTCTACATTTTCCGTTTTTTGTGTAAAGTTGAAGGATCCTCGCAAAGTTCTACTCTATATATTTCTTCTTAAATTCTTTATGTTAGTAGTGGTAAGTAGTAGGTGAGGACGGTTTTTGTGGATAATAGACTTTTGTACCTAAAAAACAATAAGATGCACCTGTGAAAAGCGTGTGGACAAGCCTCTGGATCTCCTGTGGGAAAGACGGGAAAAGCAGGGGACAACTTTGGGCTCCGGAAGGTGCACAAAAAAGTTATCCACAAAATCGAGAATCTTCATCAGAAGTTATCCACAAAGTTGACCACAAATTTTTAAACATTTTTGTTTATGACCCCCGAAGTCATTCCCTGGATGTCCCCCTGCCTTTCGCAGTCGATGAGCTTTGTGCTGGCAGGCATCGGGCATCCCATGAAATTCCGTCGCGGCGACGTGATCTACACCTCTCCCGGTCTGTTCGGCAATCTGATGTACGTGCGTTCAGGATTTGTGGTGAAGGCTCTGCTGGATCCAGTGAGGGACGAGCCCCTGCTTCTGTCGATGGCGGGGCCCGGCGCGCTGTGCGGCAATTATGAGAATCTGTACGTGAGGGACCGCATGCCCAGACGTCACTGGTGTCTGACGTCGACCGAGGTGCTGGTGGTGAACCAGGAGCTGCTTCTGAAGATCGCCGACCAGAATCCCGAGTGGCAGCACGAGCTGTCGGGATACTCCTCCGTCTCGTCGATCTGCGACAGGATGGGTATGTTTCTCAATTATTCCGGCACGGTCGAGGAGCGCCTCGGCGCATTATTATTGTTGATGCTTCACTGCGAGAAGCCGGCGGCCATGGCGAATCTTTTCTCCAAAGGCGTGGAATGGGTGGAGCTGCCCTTCTATCCCGACAAGGGGACGATTGCAAGGCTGCTCGGCTGCAAGTTCGAGACCGTCAGCGACGTGGTCAGGCAGTGGGGCTCGCATGATGACATCCGCAGGCGAAGCCGGAGGATCTGGCTGAGGCGCCGGACGTTTTTGAAGTATTGGGAATGGCTCATGCCGTTCATGCAGCAGAGCCGCGCCGAGGAGCGTGCGGCGGAGGCCTTGAGACAGGCCCGGAGGAGGGAAGAATATGACAGTTTCTAAGGTGTTCGTTCTGGCTGCCGCCCGCGCGACGGTCGGCTTGAGCGGATGTGCGCCGATTCTGATCGGCGGCGCGGCCGTCACGTCGGCAACCGTCATTACGGACCGTCGAACGACCGGCAGCATTGTCGACGACGAAGTGCTCGAGAAGCGCGTTCGCTATGAAATCGGCGAGGTCATCGGACATGAAAAGCACCACGTGGTCGTGACGAGCTACGAGGGCAAGGTGCTTCTGACGGGCGAAGTGCTCACGGCCGCCGACAGGCAGAAGGCCCAGGACACGGCCGTCAAGAGCGTGGGCGTGCATTCCGTGATCAACGAACTCGCCGTGATGACGCCCGCCACCGTGGGTGCCGTCCTTTCCGACTCGATGCTCGCGACCAAGGTCCGCAGTTCGATCATCGGCACCAAGAAGATTTCGCTCAACCAGATGAAGGTCGACGTCCAGCGCGGCATCGTCTATCTGATGGGCATCGTGACGATCGATGAGGCAAGGACCGCCACCAAGGTGGCCGCCGGAGTTTCCGGCGTTCAGCAGGTCGTGACCTGCTTTACGATCGAAAGCGAAGCAGCCATCAAGGAGCGTCTCAAGAATCTCGAGTCGAACAACAGCTCGAAGAGCGCCGAACCGTAAGCCCCGTGCCTTGAAGGATAAAAAACTCTCCGCCCGCCTGCAGCGGGGGAGAGTTTTTTGTTGATGATTCGGCGCCTCAGAGAAGGCAGGCAAGCAGTGCGCCCAGAGAAAAAAGCACCGAATAGGCGAGTTCGTACTTGACGCATCCGAACATCGTGGCGTTGAGCGCCTCGTGCTGCAGCGTGCCGAACTGCTTCCACAGCGGAAGGCACAGCGGCAGGCAGAGCAGTACAAGCAGGCAGGGCCAGAATCCGGGCGCGGCGGCCATGACGAGGCCGAGGGCAAGCGGCAGCGCCGTCATGATTCTGAAGACTGCCGTGAAGGTCTTGTCGCCGAGCACGACCGCAAGCGTTTGGCGGCCGATGCTCTTGTCGTGCACTCTGTCCCGAACTCGCCTGTCCCTCCAGTTGTTGACGGCGAGCACGGCGGCCGCGATCGAGCCGAGCGAGATGCTCAGGAGGACGGCGTTTGCCGACACCGTGAAGGTCTGCAGGTAGTAGGAGCCGCAGACGGCCGTGAGACCGAAGAATACGAGCACCGTCGCCTCTCCGAACGGCGTGTAGGCAATGGGCTTCGGACCGCCCATGTACGAATAGGCGGCAATGACCGAGGAGATGCCGATCAGCGCGAAGACCCAGCCGCCGAGCCAGATGAGCACGGCGGTGTTGAGCAGTGCCAGCACGATGAGCGTGAGAATGGCCCTTCGGGCGGCAGAAATGGAGATCCAGCCCTGGGTGGTTGCACGGGGAAGCCCCCTGCGGTTGCCTGTTTCCGCCTTCTTCTCCGTATAGCCCAGATCGTTCTTCATGTTGCTGATGATCTGCATGAGCAGAGCGATCGTCATCGTGAAGAACGCGATCAGGGCATCAAATCTGCCCGTTTCGAACAGGACGAGGCTTAGCGCGGCAATGACGGGAGCCACGGCCACGCCCCATGTCTTCGGGCGCGTGAAGGCCATCCAGGCCTTCAGGCTGCCGGGCTTGACGTCCTCGACGCCCGTCATCAGAGCGCCACCTTGACCATCGGGTGCGCGGTCAGGGCTCGGTAGAAGTTGTCGAGCTGTTCCTGAGACTGCGCGTTCACCATGATGCTGAGCGCAAGATACTTGCCGGTCTTGGAGAGGGCCGTCGTCATCGTGCCCTTGTCGAAGTCGGCGAAGTGCCCGGAGGCGAGTTCGCTGATCGCGACAGGAAACTCAGGCTGGTTGAGGCCCATGATCTTGATCGGGAAGTTCAGCATGGGAAAGACCATGACCGGAGTCAGGTCGTCGGGCTGGGGCTTGGAATTGTCGTTCATCGGGATTTCTCCGCTTCGTTGATGTCTGTCGTTGTCAGTATGATCGTGTCCCGGACCCTTTGCCACAGGGAGCCTTCCTTGACGGGCTCCTTCGCGTAGACCGGCACGGACCGCAGGCACTTGCCGTTGAGCCAGATGCTCAGCGTGCCCAGCGGCGTTTCGGCGTCCACAGGGGCGATGACGGGCTGCTGACGGGTGAGGTGCATTTTAAATGCTTCCGAGTCCTTGCTCAGCGTCATGGTCTTGGCAATCGTGACGACGACGTTCTCGTGCGTGACGAGCGTCACGTCCTGAGCCTCTCCCTTGAAGACGGGGGTGCGTCCCACGGCCTCTCCGTTGCGGATGACCGTTGCGGTCTTGTAGCGCAGGTGGCCCTCACGAAGAAAGACGCCTGCCGCCCTGTCGAGGGTCTCACGGGTGTCGGATCCGAAGACGACGGCAAGGAGACGGTGTGTCTCCCCGTTGCCGAGCGGATTGACGGACACGTAGATGCCGTCGCAGCCGATGTCCGTGCAGGCCGCGGCGACGGGAGCAAGCCGTCTGGCCGCCTCCTGCTCGTCGTCGGCAGCGGTTTTCGAAAGAAAGGCCTTCCACTGCTCGTCGGAGATCGCGGCCAGACGCGCAACAAAGGCTTCCGTTGCGGTTTCACCAGCCTTGACGGGCTTGTCCGTCATTCCCGGAAAGCCATTGAGCTGTTTCGCCAGAGGCTCGGTGATGAAGAGCAGGTTGCCTTCCAGCTGAAGAATCTGTCTGCTGTCCAGATCCATCAGGGCCATGGCGCCGACGGCAGACTGCGACGCGGCGCAGAGCATGACGGCGGACAGAAGCGGGGATGTTGAGAAGCGCATTGGGAGAGAGGATGATTGGGAACGCGTTGCCAACTCATTGTAATCAACGCCTGAGGATGCCTGTCAAAGCTTTCTCAAAGCCTTCGGGAATTCAACTATGATTGACGGACTTTAGAAATGCTCCCGACGAAGGAGGATAAGTCCGTGGAGTCCTTTGACGTGCGCGTGGTTGAGGAGACAGGCTCGACCAACGACGACATGAAGACGCATGCGCGCAGCTCGCGCGTGAGCCGCCCGCTCGTGCTGGAGGCGAAGCATCAGACGATGGGGCGGGGTACGAGGGGCCGCGGCTGGAAGTCTCCAGAAGGCTGCCTGGCCTTTTCTCTTCTGCTGCCTTTTTCCATGATCAGGGTGCCCGTGTCGCTAGTGGCCATCGCCGTCGGCATGGGCGTGTGCAGCGCGCTGCGCGACGCAGGCCGCTTCGCCTGCATCAAGTGGCCCAACGACGTCTGGTTCGAGGGCGGAAAGTGCGGCGGCATTCTCTGCGAGTCGGTGAAGGACGCCGACGGGAGGAGCGTCCTGATCGCAGGCGTGGGCCTCAACCGTGACGGCGCCGCCGAACGAACGACGAACGGCTGGCCGATAAGCGGTCTCGGCGACGTGCTGGCGTGCTCCGATCACGCTGCGCCCAATCCCATGCTCGGGCCTCTTGTGACGGGAATCCTCGGCATTCTGACCCGCGACAGGGCGGATGTGGCGGCCGCCTGGCCCTTCTACGACGCCTTTGCCGGAAGAACGATCCGTCTCGAGGACGACGGTGGGGCGTGGAAAGGACTTAATATGGGCATTGACAGTCTCGGCCGTCTGCAGCTGAAGACGAATGAGGGCGTGAAGGCCTTTTTTTCTGGAACTTTTTTCAATGACGACGCTGCTTATTGACCTCGGGAACACCGCTCTGAAATGGACGCCCATTGAGGAGCCCGACAACCCGCATACCATCATCCACAAGGGCAGCACGCATTTCAAGGAAGAGCTCTACGACCTGTGGCTCAACATGCGCCCCAAGCGCATCATCGGCTGCACGGTCGCGGCGCCCGTCGTCGCCTTTTCGCTCACCAAGTTCTTCAATGACCACGGCATTCGATGGAACTGGGTGCGTACGCAGCCGTCCTTTCACGGTCGCATGACGCTCAACAACTGCTATGAAAACCCGGGACAGCTCGGCGCAGACCGCTGGTATGCCGCCGTTGGCGCGGCCGACGCCATGCTTGAGGAAAGGCGCTCGCTTCTTGTCGTGCACACAGGCACGGCCACGACCGTCGATTCCATCCTTTACCGCGAGAGCGGCGTCTACGACTTCATGGGCGGGCGCATCACGCTCGGTCCCACGCTGATGAAGACCTTCCTCACGAAGGGCATCCCCTCGCTCACCGATCTCGACGGCGCCTACGACGCGCTGCCGCGCTCCACGCGCGACGCCGTCATGACGGGCATCATCGATGCGCAGGTGGGGCTCATCCTGCGTGCGCGCAGCGTCATGAGGAGACAGGGCTTCGATCCCAAGGTGCTGCTTGCCGGCGGGTCCGCCAAGTTCATCGCACCCTATCTGCAGGAGGAGGTGCCTGATCTCATCGTCAAGCACAATCTGGTGCTGAGGGGACTTTCCGCTCTTGCGGGACAGCAGGCTGAAGGACTCGGGAGGGAGGACGCATGAGATATTTTGCCGTCACGCTTCTGCTGGCAGCGATGGGTGCTGCGGGCTATCTGGCCTGGACCGGCCTTCACCAGACCCCCGAGGTCATTCCGTCGGGCGAGGTCAAGACCGTTCGGGTGGACAACTTCGCCTATGCCTCTCCCGAGCTTGTGAAGCCCGAAAATCTGAAGGTCGAGGCGCCTGCCGTGCGTGACGAGGCCGTTCAGGCGGCGGAGGCGGCGGTCGAGGAGGCCGCGCCCGTTCTGGAGCCCGTTGACGAGGCGAAGCTCGAGGGGCTGACGTGTGTCGTTTTCGGTCCCTTGCAGGAAAAGCGCCTTCCCAAGCACCGCAGGTTCTTTGAAAAAGTCGACTTGATCAGAAAGATGAACATCGTTCCGTACAGCGATACGCGCTACGCCGTCTATGCGGGGCCCTTCACGCAGCAGAAGGCCCGGAAGAACCGCAAGGCGCTTTGCGGGGACGATCTTGAGAGCTGCTCGATCATGGAACTCAAGGCGGGCGGCCATGCCGTCGTGCTGAAGACCTTCTCCGATGAGAAGGCGGCGGAGCTCTGGTCGAAGAAGTTCGCCCTTGACAACGGTCTGACGAATGTCAGGGTGACCCGCTACAACCACGTTGCGGGCAGCCGCGTCGTGCTTGTCTTCAACGGGATTGCGGACCAGCAGGTCAAGGCGCTGCTCAAGCGCTCGAAGGCCGAGGGAATCGGCCTGAGCGTCTGTCCGAAGGGATTGTGATCAGCAGCCGAAGCGCTTTTCGAGCGCTTCGCGCAGCACGGGCTTGAGCGCCTCCGTCATGCGGCGGCGCTCGGCCTGAACGTCTGCGGGAACGTCGCGCTGCACCGGCCCCCAGGGGCATTCGGGGAAGTGGCTGTCGTCCTGCCAGCGCGCGATGACGTGCCAGTGCAGGTGCGGCACCATGTTGCCGAACTGGGCGAGATTCACCTTGTGCGGGCGGAGCGCCTTGATGATCTCCTCCTCAACCACGTTGAGAATGCCCCAGAGCTCCGTTCTTTCCTCGGACGTGAGCGAGGATATTTCGGGTACATGTCGACATGAGACAACCCTCAGGAAGCAGGGGAAGGCGGGATCCTCCGCATCGATGAGGTAGAAGTTTCCGTTGCGCCAGATTTCGGACTTGGCGCGGTCGGTGCAAAGCGGGCAGGTCATGTTGTTCTCCTTCAGTCCACGAGCCTGATGAGGCCGTTGTCGTCCTCGACGATTTCGTAATCCCATTTCTTGTTGCCCTGCATGTCCTCGCGCCAGGCGGCTTTGGGGACGTCGAGCTCGTCGAGCATGGCGTTGATGTACTGCTCGGCCTCAAACGGGGTGGCGAAGTTCTCCCATTCGCCGTTGCCCCAGTCGACGATGATCTGGGTGACGCAGTCTCTTCTCATGATCAGTTCTCCGACGGAATGCCGGCGATGAGCTCGGCGAAGACGCAGGTGAGCTTTTCAGCGTAGGCAAGGTCCAGCCATTCGTTGGGAGCGTGTGCGTTGCACGTGGGGCCGAGTGCGCCCGTGTTGACGAAGGGGCTCGTCGGGAAGGCGGCCTTGAAGGCGGGCAGCGTGCCGATGGAGGCGCCGCAGAAGAGGTAGCCCGTGCTGTTGCCGAAGATCGAGGCGCCTGCGTCCTCGAGCGTCTCGCGCAGCCAGCCGGAAGGCAGCGGCGAAACGAAGCCGGAGGCGGCTTCTGCGCGGCTCACGGTCACCTGTGCGCCGCAGGGCACGTTTTCGGTCAGGGTGCGGATGACGGCTTCGAGTGCGGCCTTCGCGTCAACGAGAGGCGGGGTCCTGAAGGACAGGCGAAGCGAGGTGTTGGATCGGAGCACGTTGCCCGCGTTGTCGCAGGGCGGGAGACCGTCGGCGCCCACGACGCACATGGAGGGCTTCCAAGTATTCGTCAGCAGGGCCTCAAAGGCGGTCTCGGCCTGAGCGTGCGTGTCGCCCGCCCAGTCGAAGCACTCGCGAACGTCGCCTTCCTGAGCAAGCGAGCGAAGGCATTCGAGAATGTCGGGCGGCACTTCGCAGTTGAGCTCGGGGAGCAGAAGCTCGCCCGTGGCGGCATCCTCGATGCGGTCGAGCAGGGCGCGCATGATGCGGAAGGAGCTGGGCACGACGCCGCTGGCCAGACCCGAATGAGACGGCGTGTTGAGCACGCGCACGTCGACCGTGAGCGAGACGGTGCCTCGCAACGACTGGGTGAGCCAGACGCGCTTCATGTCGTTGCAGCCGAGGTCGGCGATGGCGATGAAGGCGGGGTCGCCGATGCGCGGCGCAAGTTCCTGAATGTACCGGGCCAGATCACGGGAGCCGGATTCCTCGTCCGTCTCGAAGAGGCAGAAGATTTCGGGATGGGCTGCGCCGGCTTCTTCCAGAGCCTTCACGGCGGTGAGCGTCAGATAGTAGTTGTAGCCGTCGTCAACGCCTCCGCGGCCGTAGAGGCGGCCGTCGCGCACGACGGGCGTCCAGGGGCCGAGGCCTTCGCTCCAGCCTTCGGTTTCAGGCTGCTTGTCGAGATGGCCGTAGAAGAATGCAGGCTTGCCCTTGTGGCCGCCTGCGGTGGGAATGCGGATGAAGAGCGCGGGCGGAATCCCCGGCTTTTCAATGATTTCGAATTCGGCGCAGGGCAGGAGGCGGCGGCCCCATTCGGCCGAATCCTCAAGCGTACGCTTCAGAATGCCGTCGGACTCCCAGTTGGGATTGAAGGCGCGGGACTTGGCGGGAATGCGGATGAAGTCCTTCAGGCCTTCAAGCGTGTCGCCCATCCACGCACGGTGGATGGATTCGTAGACATTGGACGGGAGAGACATGAAATTTCCTCGACGAATTTTCGAAAACTTGAGCGGTTATTTCTGAACGGCAAAGGCGCCGCT
>OAVB01002166.1_pt1 | contig 10165 bp, 10 predicted proteins | sample 1516871 | NCBI WGS metagenome assembly OAVB01 (sample SAMEA2580069, study PRJEB22360) | human gut metagenome | biome: human gut; feature: human-associated habitat; material: faeces | place: Denmark | collected 2008/2010 | reverse complement strand
TACTGGTGCAGCGTCGGCTCCTTCGGCTTCGGCTCGATCAGGAACTGGGCCTCAAAGCCGATTTCCTTGGCGTAATCTGCGCACATGTGGAAGAACTTGGCGATGTGGTCGGTCTCGCGCTTCATCTCGGTGTTCCACAGGTTCTCGTAGCCTTCGCGGCCACCCCAGAACACGTAGTTCTCGGCGCCCAGGCGCTTGCCGATCTCCAAGCTCTTCTTGAGCTGGCCACCGGCGTAGGCGTAGATGTCGGCGAACGGAGAAGTGGCGGCGCCGGACACGAAGCGCGGGTTGGTGAACAGGGAGGAGGTGTTCCACAGCAGCTTGACACCGGTGGACTTCATATTCTCGTCGATCTTGTCAACGACCTTGTCGAGGTTGGCGTTGGTCTCGCGCAGGGTGTCGCCTTCGGGGGCGATGTCACGATCGTGGAAGCAGAAGTACTCGACGCCCAGCTTCTGGAACAGCTCGAAGGCGTAGTCGACCTTGGCCAGAGCCTGGTCCATCGGATCGGTGTACTTGTAGTACGGGCGGTGCGCGGTGCCGGTGCCGAACGGATCAACCAGTTCCTGGTTGAAGGTGTGCCACCAAGCAACGCCGAAGCGCAGCCAATCCTTCATCTTCTTGCCGGCAACGACCTTGTCGGCATCGTAGTAATGGAAGGCGAAGTTTTCCTTCGGTCCTTTGGCGCGGCCGACGTACTCGATCTTGTCAACATCCCACAGACCCATTTGGGCGCTCCTTTGCAGTAGGCGATATTACGGATTGCAGGACCAATAATAAAACGAACGAACTAAGTTTGTCAAATGATTGAATTAATACGCCGCGTCTCAGCGTGTTGCTAGTCATTGCAATGGTTTTCGAATGCAGTCAAGGCACAGATAGTATGGGCAAGCCAAGAAAGACAACTCAGCCAAGGAAACGAGACTTGATAATTGACGTCACGCAATTCCTCGCCGGCCACCGCTGAGGCCGGCTCCACCACCCCGCCAACTCCAACAGCACCACCCCCGCCAACACCACCGCCATGGTCATCACCCTGATGATCGGCTCGTTTGTGGCCATCCTCAACCAAACGCTGATGATCTCCGCCCTGCCCACGTTGATGCACGAGTTCGACGTGCCCAGCAGCACCGTGCAATGGCTGACCACCGGATTCATGCTTACCAACGGCATCATGATCCCGATCACCGCGTTCCTCATCGAGACCTTCACCACCCGCCAGCTGTTCCTGTACGCGATGGGCATATTTGCAGAATGATCTTGGCGTTAATGCACTGGTGTCCGGTCTGGTGATGATGCCGAGCGGCATCGCCATGGGCATCCTGAACCCGGTGGCAGGCAAGATGTATGACCGTATCGGTGGCCGGCCGCCCGCCTTACTGGGCTTCGCGATCATGACGTCTGCGGCTGTGCTGCTGGTCACCATCATGAACACGCACACCGCGGCGGCCATGCGCACCGGAGTGCCGGAAGCGGCGGCATCGGCCATTGGCGTGCGGGCTTCGTTCCGCACGGTCGCCATTGTGTGCGCGGTCTGTTTGGTTGCGTCACTCTTCATTCGTGATCGCGGCCGCCGACTTGGACAGCAGCGTTAGGCGAATCCTTCACCGATTGCTGGCCTTCGTCATGATCGCCCCGAAAGTCCGGGTTGGGCGGGCGCCTTCCACATCTTCCCAGTCGAGACCGGTGTCTTTGGCCCTCCCGTAGAAAAACCGCACCAGACCGGCAAAGTCCGGTTTATATCCGGTTTCCCGGAATGAACGGGCCAGCGAATCACCGATTTGCGGGTCATCAGGCCTTCGTGCCTCATAGATCGGGATGGAACAGGATCGCCACACGCCTCTCACATGTGCGATGCGATTGACGATCATGCCGCCGTGCGCACCATCGTATTGCGAGGCGGCATGTACGTCCGCCACCTCGTAGACACCACCATGAATGATGTCCTCAACTGTCAGACGACCTTTGACCGCGCTGGCATCGCGAATCCAGAACATCGAAGCGAAATTGGTGTCATCAAGTTCGCGAAAATCACGTATCTCGCGTGTGCCGATACGTTCGTCCTTGTCATACATGAATTCGGCCAAGGCTAGGAATGGCGAGATACCTGCGCCCGGACCGTACTGCAATTCGATACGTAAATCTTCGGATTCATTGCCGGTCAGTCCAATACCGCTGACGGCGCAGTCATAGGCAAACCAATCCCAGAACCACCATTCGATCCTTTGCAGCACCTGCTTCGGATACTTTTTGCATGGGTTCAGATTCACTTCGCGATAATATATGCGTCTCGCTTCGGCATAGACGGCGAGATTGCAGCGTTTGAACATCTCGGCTACGTCTTTGGTGTCCAGCATTGCTGGCAAACCGGCATTTTCGGCAGTAGTAGTGATTGCGGTGCTCATGGTGTTTCCCCTTCATGTGATGTGGACGGCGGGCTACGTTGCCCGCCGTGAGGCACACTGTATGACGTTCGTGCGGTGGCTCGCAAGCCCACATGGCGAGATGGTGGATAAGTGGAAAACCCAATGATTCCAAGGGGTATGGAATGTGCATAACAGTGGCTACCGTCGGTGGATAACCGCACTTTCTTGCAGGTTATCCACTGATCGCGCAGCTGTTATCCACCGTCTCTGGGTTATCCACATCGTCTCTGGCGTGTCGTCCACTGTCAGCAGTCGATTTCTGCTTCGTTTGGCGTGTATAAGTGCACGGTGAAGTGTATAACTCCGCGCATTAGGCATATTTGCTACTGAGAAAGGTCCCGAAATCGCCTTCGAACGCATAGCTACACTCAGCAGATGTATTCAGCATGGCAATAGACCCACTTAGGCACCGGCGAATGATTTTCCCTCGCTTATAGAGTCGGCAAAGGCCCAACACCTGTCCCAACGCCGACGCTACTGCACTGGCAGCGTCGGCAGAGGACCACAACTTGGCACAGCAACGACGCTAAAACCGCCCAGCATCGTTACACGTCCAAGTTTTGGCCGCTAACGACGCTTAATGAACGCTTAGCGTCGGCAGCAGGTCACGCACTGGTTCTCCACCGACGGTAGCGCTCCTTAGCGAAGCCAGCCCGCCACTCTTTGGCACATCACCGACGCTGAGAGAACCTCCAGCGAAGCCAACCAGCCAACCGCTGGCGACATGACACCACCCACACCCCTCAGCGAAGCCAACCTGCCAGCGCATGGCACCCCAACACCGCTGAGAACACCCACCCCACCAGTGCACAAAAAGGCTGGTCATAGCGGTTGCGATGTAATCGCATCGTAATCGCGATGACCAGCCTCGGGAGTTGGGCTGCAATGAGCACCGATATGAATCAGATAATGATGCCGTTGCAGTGATCGACTTCATGCTGGATAATCTGCGCAGTCCAACCGGCGAAGGTGGCGTGGCGGGCGCGGAACCGACGGTTCTCGTAGTTGACCTCAATACGTCGATAACGCAGCGTGCGGCGTTCGCCGGTCAGGGACAGGCATCCTTCCTGGGTATCGAAGGCACCGTCCGAAGCGGTAATCACGGGGTTGAGCATCACCGTTATGCGCCCGCCAAGGTCTTCATCCACAAAGACGATGATGCGTTTGCCTACGCCAATCATGTTGGCGGCCATGCCCACGCACCGTGAACGGTTGGCCTCCAGCGTGTCTACGAGGTCTTCGATCACCTGCTCGTCGCCGGGCCCGGCCGCTTCGGACGGCGTGCGCAAAAACGACCGCGAAGTCATAATAGGACGTTGCATGCTGGAATCACGCTTCTTCGTGCCAATGGGGGTTCTGGCCGAAGGTGTGACCTTCGGGGTTGTCCATTGCGGCGATATCGGCCATGTCCTGATCATCGAGTTCAAAAGCGGTCAGGTCGAGGTTCTGACGCTGGCGCTCCGGGTTCAAGGACTTCGGGATGGCCACGTCGCCGTACTGGAGGTGCCAGCGCAAAATGGCCTGGACCACGGAAATACCGTGCTTGGCGGCGATACGCTTCAGGTCCGGGTCGCGCAGCATCTGGTTGGCGCGGCCCAGCGGGCTCCATGCCTCGGTGATGATGCCGTGCGCGTTGTCGTAGGCCAGCTGTTCGCGCTGCTGGAAGTACGGGTGCAGCTCAACTTGGTTGACGGCCGGGGTCACGCCCGTATCGCGAATGAGCAGATCAATATGGCCGGGCAAGAAGTTGCTGACGCCGATATGCTTGACCAGCCCACGTTCACGGGCTTCGACCAGCGCCTCCCATGCCTCAACGAACTGGCCTTGGCTCGGGTTCGGCCAGTGGATCAGATAGAGATCGATGTAGTCGAGGCCCATACGGCACACGCTCTCCTCAATGGTGAGCAGCGCCTCGTCATGGGCGTGGTGGCGGCCGGGCAGCTTGGACGTGACGATGATGTCTTCGCGCGGCACACCGGATTCGCGGATAGCGCGGCCCACCACGCCTTCATTCTCATAGTTGAAGGCGGAATCGATGAGTCGGTAGCCCTGATGAATGGCGGACTTGATGGCGTCCACGCCGGCCAGGCCGTTGACCTTGTAGGTGCCGAATCCGGTGGCTGGCAGTTCGAGGCCGTCGTTGGCCTTGCGGATCGGAGTGACCGGTGGTTCAAGCATGATAGTTCTCCTGCTTCTCCTGTGATGGCATATCTGTTCCATCATAAAGCCAACCAATCCGCTGCGGGCATACTATTTGACTTCCCTCATTTCCGGCGGGCGGCGAGTGGAGAATCGGAACATGAGCGAGGCGAGGATCACGCCGAGCACGGCCATGCCGGCGAACACCATCATGCTGCGTGGGAAGGCGATCATATACGAACCGGCGGCGTCTGCCCCATCGTTCGCGGCGATGGCCACCACCCACACATTGCCGGACAGCGTCACGAACACCGCGTCCATGATTACGGTGCCCGCGAAGCCGATGATGATGAACTTGGGCGGGAAGTGGCTCTTCAGCACGCCGCCGAATACCGGGCCGATGGCCGGTGCAGCGCAGGTGACCAGACTGACGATGCCGAGCATCGAGCCGCGCTGTTCAAGCGGCGCTTTTCCAGAATGATGCTGGTGATGAGCGACAAGGAGATGCCGGTGCCGAGCGACATGACCAGTCGGGCGGCGAGCAGCATCGGGAAGTTGACCGCGAGCGCGCCCAGCAGTGTGCCGGCGGCGAAGATCACGACGGCCATGATGAACAGGGTTTTGGTGGCGAACTTGCGCACCATGAACGGCGAGCTCGAAATCGATACTGACAGCAAGAGCAGATAGCCGGTGGTGAGCCACTGCACCACCGAAGCGCCGATGGAGAACTCCTCCATCAGCGTGGAGTAGGCGATGTTCAGTGAGGTTTCCGACAGGATGCCGAGGAAGGTCAGAATCGCAAGCGAGACGACCGCGATGACGAGCTTGCCGGAAAAGGGTTGTTTGCCGCCGTGAGGTAGTTGTGTTGCTGAATCAGTCATAATCGTTGCTCTCCTCCATTCATTCACATGCTTTTGCGATGCTGCGCGTCTTCCTGCATAAGCCGCAGGGCTTCGGTCAATGTGCGCACAGTGGTTTCGCATTGTTCCACGGTCAGCCCGCCCAATAGCTGGCTAAGATGCGCATGGTATTCCTCTACGTAAACGCGGCGGATATCTAGTCCACGCTCGGTGAGCGTGAGCGTCACCGCACGCCGATCGGCGGCATCCATATGCTTGACCACCAGACCAAGCTCCACCATCTCGCCAACGAGTTTGGTAACGCTCGGCGTAGTGACGCCGAGAAAGGCGCTGACATCGCTTACCCGTGCGGTGCCGATTTCCTGCCCATTCGTTTCGTTGATATGCCAGACGGCATCAATGACGTGTACGTAGCGCGGTTTCAGGCCTTTGGGCAGTGCCGGCATCAGCTCGGTGATAGCCTTCGCTTTCCAGCAGACATCCAGGAGGCTCCGCACCTCATTCACCGGAAGCAAGCCGGTCTTGGTATCGGTTCGGGAATCGCACATCGCTGGCCCAACCTCCAATTAGTTACCAATAGTCATTACCATAAGTAAATATATGCAGGCTCTAGACAAACCCAACGGCCTGCGCGCCCGTGTCGAGTTCCGTTTCGACATAAAAAAGCCAGGGAATCCCTGGCTTGCAATGCACATATCGCTGCAGATTTGCCGGGACCTATATGTCCCCGGCAACAACAGCCGTATATACGCTACCGATCAGTGCTGCCCTCATCATCCTTGGCACCTGCCGTGGCGGCCTCAGTCTCCTTGGCGTTCCACCCGGCGACGGCATTCCAACCACTCCATCCGATGACCACTAGCAAGCACAGCGAGAAGACAATAGTGGCCCAATTGAACAGCGAGCCATCGTTATTGGCCTCGACCAGTGACTGCCAGAGCCAGATAACGCAGGCCAAGCAGGTCAATGCATACATACGGGAGGTGGAGCGCGCGGTGAGTTTCATGGCGGGAAAAGTCCTTTGATTACAAGAATGACGGCAGATAACAGTGTGGGATCCGCACCAGCGGCACCGGCACGAATCCCACATCGAGGAGGAGAAAGGGGAAGGTCAGCTCTTCTTGCGCTTGGACATGATGTCCACGGCGACGGCCAGCAGGAGCACGAGGCCCTTGATGGTCTTCACCACGGCGGTGTCAACACCCATGATCGACAGACCCTGGTTGATAACACCCATCACGAATGCACCGATCACAGCGCCCGGGATGGTACCAATACCACCGGTAACGGCCGTGCCACCGATGAAGCAGGCGGCGATGGCGTCCATCTCGAACTCCATACCGGCCTGAGCAGTTGCGGAAGCCAGACGGGAGAGCATGCAGACAGCGGCCACTGCGGACAGGAAGCCCATGTGGACGAACAGCAGAAAGCCCACGCGGCGGGTGTTGATACCGGAGAGGATGGCGGCCTTGCGGTTGCCACCAACGGCGTACACGTGGCGACCGAACACGGTCTTGGTCAGGATGAAGTTGTAGATGAAGACCAGCACACCGACGATCACCAGCATGATCGGGGTACCACCCTGATCAGCGTTACCGGAGGAAGCCAGCAGGTAGGTGACGAAGGCGATGACGACCGCGGCAAGCACAATCTTGAGGACGGTCAGGCTCATCGGCTCGGGCACCAGGCCGACCTTGGCCACACGGGCGCGCTTGCGCAGCTGGCTCCAGGCGACGATGCACAGGATGCCGAGCACAATGGTCAGACCATCGAACGGACCCCACCAGCCAAGGATGTTGGGCAGGTAGTTACGGGCAATGCCACGGAATTCGAGGGAGGTAATCGGCACGGATTCGCCGACGATCACGGTGGCGAGACCACGGAAGATCAACATGCCGGCCAGAGTGGTAATGAAGCCCGGGATGCCGATGACGGCGACCCAGAAGCCCTGCCAGACGCCGACGATCAGGCCGACGACCAGAGCGATGACGATGGCGAGCATCCAGTTGACTCCGGCGCGTTCCATCAGCAGTGCACACACACCACCGATGAAGGCTACCAAGGAACCAACCGAAAGGTCGATGTGGGTGGCGATGATGACCATCACCATACCAATGGCCAGGATGATCACGTAAGCGTTCTGCTGAATCAGGGACACGAAGGAGTTCGGCTTCAGCAGCACGCCTCCGGTCAGGACCTCGAAGGCCACGACGATGACCAGCAGTGCGCCGACAATACCGTATTGACGGGCATTGTTGGCAACCGTGGCCAGCAGGCCGGTCTTTTCTTCTTTCTTTGCAGGTGTTGCAGTTGCGGCGCTCATCAGGCTGCCACCTCCCTTTCCTTGGTCATACCCTTCATCAGGTATTCCTGGGTAAATCCATTCTTCTCAACATTGTCGGTGACGACACCGTAGGACACCGTGTAAATGCGGTCACAGATACCGATGAGCTCGGGCAGCTCGGAGGAAATCACGATGACGGCCTTGCCTGCATCGGCAAGCTTATCGATGATTTCGTAGATCTCATACTTGGCGCCGACGTCGATGCCTCGGGTCGGCTCATCGAGGATGAGGATGTCCGGCTGCGAGATAACCCACTTGGCGAGCAGCACTTTCTGCTGGTTACCACCGGAGAGGGTGGAGACATTCACATCGATGTCATGGCACTTGATGTTGAAGTCCTTGCGGTACTGTTCAACTTCCTTGCGCTCAAGGTTGTCGTCCACAACCCCGCCCTTGCTGATCTTGGTCAGGGAGGCCAGGGACGCGTTCTCTCGGATGTTCTGCAGCAGGTTCAGACCGTTGCCCTTACGATCCTCGGTGGCGTAGGCGAGACCTGCGTCAATCGCGGACTGCACGTTGGGCATCTTGACTTCCTTGCCCTTGACGAACACCTTGCCGGAGATGTTGGAACCGTAAGAGTGGCCGAAGATGGACATGGCCATCTCGGTACGACCCGCACCCATCAGACCCGCCAGACCGACGATCTCGCCGGCATGCACGTTGATGTTCGCATGGTCTACGATCACGCGCTCCGCGTCGAGCGGATGATGCACGGTCCAATCCTCGACACGCAGGTATTCCTCGCCCGGGGTATTGGAGGGGTGGTTCGGGTACAGGTTGTGCAGCGGACGACCCACCATCTTGCGGATGAGTTCTTCCTGGTCGAGCGGCGTCTCCGGCGTCACGTACATCACACCGACGGTCGAACCGTCTCGAATGATGGTGACATTGTCGGCGATGGCGGCGACCTCGTTGAGTTTATGAGTGATGATGATGCTGGTCACGCCCTGCTCGTCACGTAGCTGACGAACCAGGTCAAGCAGGTGGGCGGAATCCTCATCGTTCAGTGCAGCGGTCGGCTCATCGAGGATGAGCAGCTTCACGTCCTTGGACAATGCCTTGGCGATTTCGACGAGCTGCTGCTTGCCGACGCCGATGTCCATAACCTTGGTATCCGGGTCTTCGGGAAGTCCCACACGATCGAGCAGCTTCTTCGCCTCGGCACGGGTCTTGTCCCAGTCGATTACGCCACCCTTGGCCTGCTCGTTGCCGATGAAGATGTTCTCCGCAATGGACAGGAACGGGCTCAACGCCAGTTCCTGATGAATGATTACGATGCCGTCGGCCTCGGAATCATTAATAGTATGGTATTTGCATTCCTTGCCATCAAAGGTGATTTTGCCGGAATAGCTACCGTATGGGTACACACCCGAAAGCACGTTCATCAGGGTCGATTTACCTGCACCGTTCTCGCCGCAGATGGCGTGGATCTCGCCGCGATCGACGGAAAGATTCACATCGGTGAGGGCTTTGACCGGACCGAACGTCTTCGTGATGTTTTCCATCGTCAAGATGGTGTCATTTGATGACATGTCACCACTCCTCGTCACAGTTCTGTGTTCATGGACATGCGGCGCATATCGGCTATGCGCCGCATGTCATTGTGTTTGTTTACGGATTGCCTGATGAGGACTACTTAGTCAGCTCGTCGAAGCGATCCTGGGTGATGTAGTTGGCCGTGACCAGATCCTGGAGGTTGTCCTTGGTGATGTTCTGGGGGTCAAGCAGCTTGGACGGGACGTCGATGTTGTTGTTGTTGAACTTGCCGTTCAGGCCGGAGACTTCCTTGCCCTCGGCGATCTCGACGACCATGTCGTACACGGCGTCAGCCAGCTTGTTCACGTCCTTGAACACGGTCTCGCCCTGCTTATCCTTGGCGATGTTGGCAACTGCGATCTCCATGGCGTCCTGACCGGTGATGTACGGCCAGGAGTCGGTGCCCGGCTTCATGTCGGGACGCTTGGATTCGATGGCGTTGATCACGCCCTGGGCGATGCCGTCGTACGGAGTGAGGACCGCGTCGAGCTTCTCGCCGTGGGCGTAGGTGGAGTCAAGGATGGATTCCATGTCCTTCTGCGCCTGCTCGGTCTTCCAGCTCATCACGGAGATCTTCTGCCAATCCTCAACGGTGAAGTCCTTGGTCACGCCACCCTGACCGTGCTGGGACGGGGAGACGAGCACGCCCTTCTCGAAGTACGGCTGCAGCAGATCCCAAGCGCCCTTGAAGAAGTACTTGGCGTTGTTGTCATCCGGGGAACCGGTGAACAGCTCGATATTGAACGGGCCGGTGGCGCCATCCTTAAGCTTGAGCTGGTCAATGAGCCACGTGGCCTCGAGCACGCCGACCTGCTCCAGCTGGAAGGTGGCGTAGTAGTCGACGGCGTCGGTGTTCATGA
>OAVB01002164.1_pt1 | contig 10169 bp, 6 predicted proteins | sample 1516871 | NCBI WGS metagenome assembly OAVB01 (sample SAMEA2580069, study PRJEB22360) | human gut metagenome | biome: human gut; feature: human-associated habitat; material: faeces | place: Denmark | collected 2008/2010 | reverse complement strand
TGCATCCATCGGTGCAGCAGGCGGCCGTTCTTTCATTTACAGTTCTTCGCTGAAGAACTTCTTCATTTCCTTCTTATCTTCTTTGGGAAAATCAGTTCTTTTCCTCAAAGCCCAGCACATAGGTAACCACCGCTGCAACAACGATCGCTGTCACGATCGCAATGCTCATGGCAACGATCGTGTTCTGGAAGATCGGCAGCGCCAAAACGGGGGAGTAGCCCATCACATAGGCTTTTGCGCCCAGCAGACCAGCAACCACACCGCCGACAGCACCACCGGCCATCACGCCGTACATGGGCTTCTTACGGGGCAGGTTGATGCCGTAGATTGCGGGTTCCGTAACACCGGCCACGATGCAGCCAAACGCGATAGACAGTGCTTCGGTGCGCTTTTCAGCGTCCTTGGTGCGCAGTGCCACACCGATGCAGGCGCCGCCCTCTGCCATGTTGTGCAGGATGAATGCAGGGCGGAACACGGCATCATAACCGGGGTTCGTCAGCGCCTGCGTCATGAACGGCACCAGACCAAGGTGCATACCGCACATGACCAGCCAAGGCAGGCAAGCAGCCAGCAGACCCACAGTGATAAAGCCGATCTTATCGCCAAGGAAGCCAAAGACAACGGCCAGATAGTTGCCCAGATAACCGCCCAGAGGTGCCAGGACCGTAAAGCCCAGAACCATCGTCACTGTGACGGTGCACAGACCGACCAGCAGGGACTTGAAAATTCCCGGTATAATTTTATTAAAGAATTTTTCCAGATAGTAGGCACACAGCGCGATCAGCAGGGCAGGCAGCAGAGAACTGGAATAACTCATCAGACGCACCGGAAGTCCCAGCAGGGTGATCGGCTCACCTGCGGCCACCAGCGCTGTATACTTGCCATGCAGCAGAGCAGCGGCACACATCATGGAGTAGATCGGCGTTCCGCCCAGCTTCTTCGCAGCACCATAGGCCGCAAAGATGGGCATAAAGAAGAACGGCGCATCGGCAAGACCGCTCAGAAGAGCATAGGTCGCAGTATCTGCCAAGCCCGCATTGACCAGCGTGATCAGCAGCAGAACCACCTTCAGCATACCGCCTGCCACCAGACCCGTGATCAACGGGGCGACCGCTGCCGAAACATACTCCAGCACGGCCACGCCTGCGCTCTTCAGCGTCAGCGGCTTTTTTTCTGCCGGAGCGTCCAGATTTTCGTTGACTGCTGCGCCTTCCAAAAGGTCAAAGTCTTTGACCACTGTTTCATACACGGGCAGCAGGTTTTTCCCCAGGACGACCATGAGCTGCCCGCCAGCATAGATCACGCCCAGAACGCCGGGAACTTTTTTCAGTGCTTCCTGATCTGCTTTTTTCAGATCCTTGACCACAAAGCGCAGACGGGTCATGCAATGCGCAACGCTGTTGATGTTTTCTTTTCCGCCAACCAGCCGAACGATCTCCGCTGCGGCGCTTTTTGCATCGAATGCCATTTGATTTCTCCTTTTCTGTCCAATTCCTGTTACTCGGCCCAGAGCTTTTCGCCATTGCTCGCAATGACATCCTTCATCCAGTAATAGCTCTTTTTGGGCTTGCGTTCCAATGTGCCATTGCCCTTATCATCCATATCCACATAGATGAAGCCATACCGCTTTTTCATTTCGCCCGTGGAAAGGCTGACAAGATCGATCGGAGCCCACATGGTGTAACCAAGGCATTGTACACCGTCCGTCACGATCGCTTCCATCATTGCCCGCAGATGGTCTTTCAGGAAAGCAATGCGGTAGTCATCCTGAATGGAACCATCTTCTTCCACCTTGTCCACTGCGCCCAGACCGTTTTCTACAATAAACAGCGGCTTCTGGTAGCGATCCCACAGTTCGTTCAGCAGGAAGCGCAGCCCCAGCGGGTCAATGGGCCAGCCCCACGGGGTCAGTTCCAGATACGGGTTCGGATCGCCGCCGATCACGTTCATTCTGGTTTCTGTGCTGCACACATTGGAACGGTAGTAGCTGAAGGAAACATAGTCCAGCGCGCCAGCTGCCAGAATCGCATCATCTCCCGGTTCGGTGTGCAGGGTCACGCCCCGGCGTGCCAGAAGGTCTGCCGCATAGCTGGGATAATAACCACGTGCCATGGTATCAATGAAGTAATAGCTTTCCCGCCGCTTCTGCAAACGGGTAAACACATCCTCCGGCTTGCAGGTTGCCGGGTAAAGCTCACTCATGGCATACATGGCACCAAACATACTGCCCGGCATCATTTCATGGCCCAGTTTCACGGCGCGTGCGCTGGCAAGGAACATATTGTGCACCGCGTTGTAGTGGGTCTGGTTGTCGCACTTGTGGGTACCGCAAGCCGCAAAGCCGCGGACCGCGTTGATCTCATTAAAGGTAAGCCAGTATTTGCAGCGCTTGCCGTACCGCTCAAACAGTGCTTTGCAGTACCGCACGTAGCAGTCGATGGTGTGGCGGCTGGACCATCCATCGTATTTCAAGGCCAGTGCAACCGGCAGCTCATCGTGATGGATCGTGACCAGCGGCTGCATTCCATGCTTTTCCAGTTCGGCAAAAATGCCATCGTAGAAGCGGAATCCTGCTTCATTGGGTTCCAGTTCATCGCCAGTCGGGAAGATCCGGCTCCAGCAGATGGAGAACCGATAAACATTCATGCCCATGCCTGCCAGCAGTGCAATATCTTCTTTGTAACGGTGGTAATGGTCAACCGCTTTGTGGCTGGGATAGTAACGATCTTCGTACAGACAGGGTTCTGCACCGTCCGGGAGGGAATCCGGTGCAAAAAAGCTGCTGGGGAGTTCGCCAAACTGACCATCTGCCGTTTTGAACGTGTTGCAGCGGGGATGTTGTACCGAACCGTCGGTTTCAAAGTCATGAGTGGACAGACCGCGTCCGTCCTCCTGATAGGCACCCTCAAACTGAAAATCCGCAGTTGCACCGCCCCACAAAAAGTTGTTGGATAGCTGCATTCTGAGAAACCTCCTTGTATTGTGAAACGTCCGGGGATGCTGCCCCGTATTATGATCGACCGGTCTGGATCTGGCATGAGTGTAGCAAAAAAAGAACGTTCTGTCAGCAGTTTTCGCAATTCGGAAAAAACGAGTCTAAAACCATCCATTCTGCACAAATCATTTCTCTGATTTTTGTGCAGAAATAATCGCTGTATAGCAAAAAAGCCGCTCTGTTTCTGGAAACTTCCAGCACAGAGCGGCAAATTTTTAAATTCTGTTTTCTTTAAGCAGCTTTCTGCTGCGCAGATATTCATGGTAGCGATAAGCCAGCAGATCCGTCAGAACTGCATATAAAATACGGTGGGTATGTACTTCACGGCAGTGACGATATAATAAGCAATAGTCGACCAGCGGATTTTTTTCTGCGTCCGGGTTGGAGGTGATCATCACGATCTTCCCTCGGAAGTTCTCAAATGCCCAGTGCGCGCGTACCGAATCCGTATTCTGCGGACGCTGCACATATTCACCGCTGTCACTGAACACGATGACCAGTGTTTTATCGTCCGCATTCCGGATATAATCCGCCTGTTTCTGGTCATCAATGTTCGTCACGATAAATTTGCGTTGGTCGCGCAGCTTTGTCTGCAGATCCAATGCAGCCGTTTCAGAAAAGTCACAACCAAATGCTGCAACCTTTTCATAATGGTAAATTTCTGCTGCAAGCCGATCCAACTTTTCCCAGTCCAGCAATTCATAGGTCATACGGATATCCCGGAGCACCGCATCCACATAGGCATCCGTCGAATGTTCATCAATATAGCGCATAACATCCGTTACGAAATAGTTTTCGCGCTGTTTTCGATTCAAATTGATCGCAGCCTGTTTTTGGAATGTCCGATAGTCCTCATAGCCAAGAACTCTGATAAATTTGGAGATCGTGGATTTTGACACTGCACACAGCGATGCCATTTCCTCAATAGAAATCATGTCCAAGTCGCCATAATATTGCAGCATCTTCATTGCGATGCAGTACCATGTAGAACCGGGAAGGTTTTCATTCAGGATGTAGAGCAACCGTCTGTGCAGCGTTGTGGTAAAGTCGCCGCTTTCCTCATAGCGCATCATGGCAAGGCATCCTCCCTTTTCAACAGCAGTTTTTGATTTTATTATAGCATTGAAGTTGTCGTTATGCAAAGCCCGTCTAAGTTCGGCTCACGATGCGCAGAATAGAGAATATCCCATTTTTCAGGTGTGGAACGGAATACATGGATTTACAGAAAAGCGGCTACCAATTTTAGCAGAGAGCCGGGAAACAGAGTTCAAAAGGTGCTTTATGGGGCTTCATTAGCTGGGAACCTGATTTTATTAGCTGGAACCGAAAATTCTGCTAATGGCATTCGCTGGCTGATTTTGGCGATAGGTTCAAAATGAAAAATGCGAAGATCGTCTTTCCCATGGAAAAATGACCTTCGCGTTTTCTTGAAATGGCGTCCCCGATGTGATTCGAACACACGGCCTTCCGCTTAGGAGTAGGGGCTGAAGCCATAAATCCTAGGCAAAAGTAGGTAAAACAAGTAACGTTTTATCAATTGATTTTTTGTTGCGATGTCAATCTGAGTAAAGAACACAAACCCCGAAATAAAACGAGTAAAAGGCTTTTCATTAGCAGAAAATTAGCAGAGCTAATGAAAAGTGGAAGGTTCATTGTAAAATGCCCACCTTTCATTAGCTGGGAAGTGTACGTTTCCCTACGGATATTTGCTTGTTTAGCATTCGTGAACCAGACCATACAGCCGTAGCTGGTGTGATGGACAAATGTTTTCAATAGAAAAAGACCAGAGCTTTCTGCGAGAAAACTCTGGTCTATGTAACAGTGCGAATGGAAATGCGCATTGTCTTGTAAAAGGAAGGGGCTTATGGTATTCTTACGGGAGTAAAGGCACTGGATGCAAGGAACTTTGCGTGATTTTAGGAGTGTGCGATGGAAAAGAAATTTAATATTGTAGTCGGTGAAGATGGAACTGTAAAACTCCCAGATGCGGTTCTGGAAAAACTTGAAGTCAAACCCGGAGAGGAAGTTCGCTTCGAGGTAGATGACAATTTCTATGCAGTCAGGCTTCTATCGCGGATAGAAGCTGAACGCTTGGATTACTTGAATTGGATTCCAAGCGTAGCCTTTGAAAAAGTGGATATAACATCCCAGAAAACTCAGCGCCATTACGGCCAGAATCGTACCATTCAGCAATCCAACTCTGACTTCTTTCCAGAGCAGCTGAAATTTCTTGGATACCGTCAGATTTTCGTCTACCAGAACTCGAATCGTAACGGCCAATGACTGCGTGCCGACATTTCCCGCCATACCCAGCACCATAGACTGAAAACAGATCACAACCGGAAGCACTGCTACCACCGATTCAAATGCGCCAACGACCGAGGAAACCAGCATTCCAAGAAATAACAGAGCGGTCAGCCACGGAAGACGCTTTTTCACACTTTCAAAAACGCTTTCCCTCAAATCTTCCTCGCCGGTCAGACCACCCAGCTTTGCGTAATCATCGCTCATCTCATCGTCAACCAGTTCCACCACATCGGACGATGTTATGATACCCATCAATTTGCCTGCCTCATTCAGCACCGGCAGACTGCGCTCCGCATAGTCCACAATGCGCTCGATACAGTCGCTGATTTTTTCCCGATCTGTAACGTAGGGGTAAGACCCAACGATGAGTTCCGCAAGAGGATCTTCTGCACGTGCAATAATCAAATCTTTTAAGTCGATTGCACCATAGAAATGTTCATTTTCATCCACCACGTACAGCACAGAGATGTTGTCATTCTCCCCGGCCTGCTTGACCAGCTCACTCATAGCCTGCCGGATGGTCATATCATTTTTGATGCGGATATAATTCGTCGTCATTTTGCTGCCGATCTCATCTTCGCTATAAGAAAGCAGCATCTTTACGTCTTCAATCGAATCTCTGTCCAGTTTGTTGACGATTTCACCCTTGTCTATCTCGTCAAGGTCTTCCAGCGCATCTGCCGCATCGTCCGAGTCCATGTTGGAAATAACTTTTGCAGCCTCATCTCTGGATAATTCTTTCAGATACGGCTCTGCATCGTCCAGATAGGCGAAGATCTCAGCCACTTCGTCTACTCCCAAAATGGGATAAAGCGACTTGCGTTCTGCAGGCATGAGCGCTTCCAAAGCATCCGCCAGATCTTTTTCATGGTAATCCGACAGTTTTTCGGCCAGTTCAGCCTGAGGTATATTGCCATGAATGATGTTCAAAATTTCCTGCACATAGTTTTTCTGCATGATCTGTCCTCTTGATTCTGTTATGTCAATCAAAAAATATCGTTTCACTTCAAAAATTCGAATTCTATCATAGCACGTCCGTCCTGTGACAGCCACCATTCCGGTGTAAACCCTTTGTAAAATCAGATATAAAAAATTCCCGTCAAAGCAGCAGACTTTGACGGGACGAAAGAAGAAAAGAAAGATACTCAATTGATGCACAGAGCCATTCAAGCTATAACCTGATCTCTTGCACAGAGCATACGTTGATGCCGCTCTGCCCTGTACCATGGCAGATAAAGAAGCAACAGGACTGCAGCAAGAACCGGCAGAAAGCCCAGTAGATAAAAACGTTCTCCAAAGCAGTGGGCGAAAAAGGCAGTAATCGCATTGCCCTGCGGATCATTGAGAAAGAAAAAGTTTGTTTTCAGCAGCCGATTCAGGAAAAAGATCGGCGTTGCGATTGCACACAGAAACGCCAGTACCCAGCGGATATGATGCACCTGCGGGCGAAATCCGCCAGCAAGCAGAAGGACCGGATAGAGGATCAGCAGAACGTGAATGCTATAGGAATGCAGATGCAGCAGGTTCCAGACCGGGAGCCGCTGCCATGAGGGGCTCAACATTGCGACCACTGCTCCCGGAATACAGAGCGCATAAAGGATTTCCTTGCTCCAACGGCTCTGGTGTATGGCATCGTACCAGCAGACAAAGATGTTGATGCTGCACAGGTGGAGGGGCAGATAGGTCACGTTCCATTGACCGGTGTACAGCAGGACGGCCTGCTTCATAAACTCATCGGCCAGCATCAGGACAAACACAGCGCGAAGGATCTGATGCCGGGTCACTTCCCTGCAGCGGTAGTAGATCACCGCACAGAGAAAAATGACCGCCGCTGCTCCCAGCAATTCTGCCCAATGCGTTGCACTGAACAAAGAGAAGGCGCGGTAATCCGCCCCGCGTTCTGCCTGTATCGTCTGCACGGATTTCCAGAAATCTTCCATAGGATTCTCCCTTTCTGCGATTTCATTCTACAATAAAATTGTATCATCGAAATCCAGTCGAAGAAACCGTGCTGCGGTCAAATCTGTGTGAAATCCGAGTGCATCTCACTTCAGACTGGAGTGCACGTTGGCCTGATAGGCTTCCTCGTAGAACTGTGCCTGACAATCCACGGCATCGGCACCGGGCATCCGGCGGACATAGCTGCCGTCCGGCTGCTGCACGCGGGCGTTGCAGTTGTCGGCCAGCATCGTGTCAAAGATGTGCTGCAAACGTGCCTTCAGAGCCGGAGCCGTGACCGGAGCCGCGATTTCCACGCGGCGGAGCGTAGAGCGGGTCATCCAGTCTGCGGAGCCGATGTAGTACCGGGCACGCTCTCCCTGTCCGAAAATGTAGATGCGGGAATGCTCCAGATAGCGGCCCACGATGCTGATGATATGGATATTCTCGGTCTCATCCGGGACACCGGCACGCAGGCAGCAGATGCCGCGCACCACCATATCGATGTAGACGCCCGCCTGACTTGCCTCGATGAGCTTGTTGATGAGCACTTTGTCGGTCAGGCTGTTGATCTTGATGCCGATGTAGCCGCCCTCGCCGCGGGCGGCAGCTTTGATCTCACCGTCTATCCGATTCAGCAGACGGTTCTGTAAGCAATGAGGCGCCACCAGCAGGTTCTTGACCGAATCCACCGTTTCGCCCTGATCCAGTGCGCGGAACACTTCGGTGGCTTCCAGACCGATTTCCTTGGATGCGGTCAGGAAAGAAAGGTCGGTGTACAGGCGGCTGGTCTTTTCGTTGTAGTTGCCGGTGCCGATCTGGGTGATGAAGGAAATACCCTCCTTCGTTTTGCGGGTGATCAGGCAGAGCTTGGAGTGGACTTTCAGCCCTTCAATGCCATACACCACATGACAGCCGGCACGTTCCAGCAGGCGGGACCACTCGATGTTGTTTTCCTCATCAAAGCGGGCTTTCAGCTCCACCAGAACATCCACCTGCTTGCCGTTTTCGGCGGCTTCCACCAGTGCATCCACCACCTTGCTGTGGTTGGCCAGACGATAAAGAGTCATCTTGATGGAGACCACGTCCGGGTCGCAGGCGGCCTCGTGCAGCAGCTGCAGGAAGGGACGGATGCTCTCATACGGATAGTGAATCAACTTGTCCTCTTCCAGGATCTGCGGAATGATGGGCTTGCGCTCGTCCAGTGCAGGGCTGGGCTGCGGGTGGCGGGGCGCAAAGAACAGGTCGGTGTGGCTGCGCAGCTGATCCTCGATCTGGAACAGGAAAGAGTGATCCAGCGGAGAATCGTATTCAAACACCCGCTTGGGGTCCAGTTTCAGGTTTTTGCACAGGGACTGGATAATTTCTTCGTCGATCTCACGGCTCAGTTCCAGACGGACAGGTGCCAGCTTTTTGCGCTTCTTGACCACTTCGGCCATGTGATCCCGGTAGTTCAGGTCTTCGTCATAGATCAGGTCGGCGTCAATATCCGCATTGCGGGTGATGCGGGCCAGCGTTTTGCTGGTGACCTTATAGCCCTTGTAGAGCAGTGGCAGGAAGTGCAGGATCAGTGAAACTGGACGAAAAACCCAGCCAGTACGGCCCGGCACCGGCACCAGCCGGGGGAAGATCTCATTGCCGCAGGGCACAATGCCGATCTTCTTCTTTTCTGCCTTGGTGCTCAGCACCGCAACCGCATAGATGCCCTTGTTTTTCAGGAACGGAAATGCCTGCTTTTTGCTGATGATGAAACTGGACAGCAGCGGCAGGTAGTCCTGCCGGAACAGCTTTTCCAGTTCGGTACGGCTTTCTTCCTCCATATGGGCAAAGTCCAGCAGACGGATCCCCTGCTCTGCAAGCTGTTCCAGCAGACCATTATAAGCAGCGTCCCGGCGGGCTGTCAGCTTGTGGATAAAAGCCAGCGCTGCATCGATCTGTTCGCCGCTGGTCATATTCGTCTTATTTTCCCGTGCGTTTTTGTCCAGCAGCATCTGGTCTTGCAAGCTGCCGATGCGCACCATGAAAAATTCATCCAGATTGCTCTGGAAAATCGACAAAAAACTCAGCCGTTCACACAACGGCAGACGGGAATCCTCTGCCTCCTCCAGAACGCGTTCGTTGAACCGCAGCCACGAAAGCTCACGGTTTGCATAGCAATGATAGGTGTTTTCCATATTCCTCTTCCTTTTCTCTGACCGGAATGCTTCGGATTGCATGATACAAACGTTTTTATTGTACCGTGCAAATGTAAAATCAGAAATCAGGAATGTGTCTGGAATATGTAAAATCGCTTCTGCACACAGATTTTACCGCAATTTGATTGCAACCGCCTCGAAATCATCTTACAATAGTAGATACTTTCTTTTAATATATGAATCGGGGGCAGAGAACCATGACGTATAAAGACATCAAACACAATGAGGAAGTCAACGAACTGCTGAAAAAAGGCAACCAGAATCTAGGCCTGCTGGGCTACACCGAGCACTCACAAGCCCATTGTGTCCGGGTGGCAGAGACCGCCGCCCACATCCTGAAAAAATTCGGCTATCCGGAGCACGACATCGAGCTTGCCCGGATCGCAGGCTATATGCACGACATCGGAAACGCCATCAACCGCAGCCGTCACGCCGAATACGGCGGGCTACTGGCCAACGAGATTCTGAAGCAATATGACCTGAGCGTCCCGGACCGCATCACCATCGTGTCCGCCATTTCCAACCACGATGAATCCACCGGCGGGGCCGTGGATCCCATCTCGGCAGCACTCATCATCGGCGACAAGACTGATGTGCGCCGCAGCCGTGTGCGGGAAAAGCCCAAAGCATCCTTCGACATCCATGACCGGGTCAACTATGCGGTCACAGACCAGACCCTGAAGATCAACACCGAGAAAAAAGTCATCTCGCTGAATCTGCAGATCGACACCGAC
>OAVB01002158.1_pt1 | contig 10191 bp, 9 predicted proteins | sample 1516871 | NCBI WGS metagenome assembly OAVB01 (sample SAMEA2580069, study PRJEB22360) | human gut metagenome | biome: human gut; feature: human-associated habitat; material: faeces | place: Denmark | collected 2008/2010 | reverse complement strand
TGTACTAACAAAAGATTATTCAGCAGCAGCTTCGGAATCGCCGAGAGTAGCGGTCTCAGCAACAGCCTCAGATTCGCCGAGTGTAGCGTCCTCAGCAGTATCATTGTTGCCGCAAGCGGTTGCACAAAGTGCAAGTGCAGATGCCAGTACGATTGCCATAATAGTCTTTTTCATAGTGAAATTCTCCTTTAAATCTTTCCCATTTGTATCCTTGCTTTCCACACAAGGATTTTGCTGCGATTTGATATAGCTTTTACATATATCTTACACAACGTTTAGTATTATACCAGTTATTTGAAAGTTTGGCAATACTTATTTGTAACAAAGAAAACAAGGATAAAAGGAAGAATATGTTTATACTGCACAATAATTTACTGTATTTTTATGGCAAAATAACATCTGAGTAATTTTATTACGAGTATTTTCACATATAGTTAGACTATGGTAACCGTTTCCGTAACACTTCGTCAGATTATCTGCAGCAGGTAGAATTTCAGGTATTCCGTTTCGTCAACGGACATGAGGATAGGGTGGTCGGGAGCCTGACGGCGCATTTCTATCATTCTGAGATTTACCCCTGCGGCTCTTGCTGCGTCACGCAGCATCTGAGCGAAAAGCTCCTCTGTCATGAAGTGGGAGCATGAGGCTGTGGCAAGATATCCGCCTCTGGGCAGCAGTCGCATCGCCAGCGTGTTAAGCTCCAGATAGCCGTTTTTTGCGTTGCCAACGGTCTTTCTGGACTTGGTAAATGCAGGCGGGTCAAGGATAATATAATCGGCGCTGCGGTCATGGGTCTCAATGCGGTTTTTGAGGAAATCAAACACATCGGAGGTCACAAAGGACATATTGCCCGACAGCCCGTTAAGCTCTGCGTTGGAGCGTGCCATTTCTATCGCCTGAGCGGAAACATCAACAGCGGTGACATGAGCCGCACCGCCCTTGGCGCAGTTAAGCGCAAAGGAGCCTGTGTGAGTGCAGCAGTCAACCACGTTCTTGCCCTTGGCAATGGAGGCTGCGGCACGTCGGTTATATTTCTGGTCAAGGAAAAAGCCGGTTTTCTGACCGTTTTCCACGTCAACATTGTACTTTATGCCGTTTTCGGTAATGACGGTGACGGGGGATACATCGTTCTCTCGGAGATACCAGCCCTTTTCCTCTGCCATGCCCTCAAGGGTGCGTATATTTACGTCATTTCTCAGATAGATGCCGTCAATTTTGCAGCCGTCATTTCTGAGAATATCCAGCAGAGCGGGGAGAATGATATCTCTGCGCTTTTCAATGCCCAGTGAAAGTATCTGAACGGAAAGAAGATTATTGAACCTGTCAACGGTAAGTCCCGGGAAACTGTCGCCCTCGCCGAAAATAAGGCGGCAGGCGGTCATATCCTCAGGGGACATAACGGTCTTGCGGTAATCATATGCGTACTGCAGACGGCGGCGGAAAAAGTCCTCGTCAAACTTGTCGTTGGTGCTGCGGGAGATTATGCGCACACGTATCTTGGACTTTGAGTTGTAAAAGCCTGTGCCTATGTAGCGGTTCTTTTCGCTTACAACGTCCGCCAGCTCGCCGTCGGTTATCTCATCGGCGGAGACTACCTCGTTGTCATATATCCATGGGTGGCCGTAGGCTGTGCGCTTTCTGCATTTTTCGGTGACAGTCACCTTTGGGAGATCTCTGTTAATATTCATAAAAAGTCCTTTCTATATCTTCTTTATTCCACTGCTGCCCTTGTATGCGCTGCCGTATTTCTTTTCAAGATATTTATACACATTTGATGCTATGCGCACCAGTGACGATATTGCAAAAATGCCCATGGCAATAGCAGCCGCCTCGCCGAATGCGTCAGCCGCACGGTCAAGGAAGGTCTCATTATCGCCTGTCACAAGGGCAAGCATGGTGTAATACATAAGTCCGCCCGGGACAAGGGGGATTATTCCCACAATGAGGTACATATTAACGGGAGCCTTGCACACACGGGCCATTACTTCGGAATAGAACGCCACGGCTGCCGCTGCCACAAAGCAGCACTTTATGCCGTTGTAGTCGTTCATGCTCATTACCGAGAAGATCATCTGGCTGACTATGGAGCCTACAGAGGCTGCTATCAGGTGCCAGAAGCGTATATTGAACTGCACGCCCACCGCAAAGCAGCCCACAAAGCTGAACACGCATGGGAGCACCACATCTTTTATGATATCTGTATCCATATCCATGCACCTTTCAGAACTTTATTACAGCTGCCACTGCCGAGCCTGTGCCAACAGCCAGACCTGCTGCGGTAAGGATAGCTTCGGTAAGGGTGTATATCCCCGAGAAAAAGTCCCCCGAGATAAAGTCTCTCATGCAGTTTGTCAGGGCAACTCCCGGAACCAGGGACATTGAAACGCCGATTATCATTTTGTCAAAGCGGGGGACTGCCCCTGCCTTTGAAAGTCCCACCGCTATAAGGGACATTACCATTGAGCAGACTACGGCGTTAAGGAACGTGCTTGCCCTTATGGCTGAGAGCTTGTCGCTGGTGAATTTAACGATTATTGCAAGAAGTGAGCCGAAAACCGCTTCCACAGCTCCGCCGCCGAAAAACAGCGTGAAAGCCGCACCCGCAGCCGCATAGCTGAGGTACAGCACGGGCTGACTGTAGGTCCTTCTGTGACGGATAGTGTCAAGGTGCTTCTGTATAGTTTCCGCATCGGGCTTCATTCGGCAGATGAAGCGTGAAAGCTCGTTGAGCTTGCCCACTCTGTCAAGGTTGGTGTTCCTGCCCGAAACGTTCTTCGAGTTGGTTATGGGCACTCCGTCGGGAGATTTTACGGTTATGATGAAGTTTGCGGGGGTGACGTATATTTCCGCATTTTTATGACCGTAGGCAGTGCATATCCTGCGGATAGTATCCTCGGTGCGGTATATCTCAGCGCCGTATGAGACAAGCATTATGGCAAATTCAGCGCATATTTCGGTAAGCTGTATCTCGGTCATTGCCGTCCCTCCATGGTCAGATTATAAAGCCGCCGTTTACTCCTATTATCTGCCCCGTGATAAAGTCGGAGCGTTCATCTGCCAGAAAAAGCGCCGTCCGTGCTATGTCATGGGGAGTTCCCAGACGGTTCATGGGAGTTTCCTCTTTAAGATATTCCATAGTTTCAGAGTCAAGATTTTTGTTCATGTCAGTGTCTATAACGCCCGGGGCAATGCAGTTGACGGTAATGCCCGAAAGCCCCGTTTCCTTTGCCAGAGCCTTTGTGAAGCCTATGACAGCCGCCTTTGCTGCGGAATAATGCACCTCGCAGGAAGCGCCCACCTGCCCCCACATGGAGGAGATGTTTATTATCCTGCCGTATTTTTCGTGTATCATATGAGGAAGCACCCCATGGGTGAAGTTATAGACGCTTTTTACGTTGGTATCAAACATATTGTCCCACATTTCCTCGGTTATATCCGAGAAAAGTGCCTGTTGGGCAATGGCTGCGTTGTTTATCAGCACATCAATGCTGCCGAACTGCCTGAAAACAGCTTCGACAGTCTCATGAGCCGCTTTGCAGTCGGAAACGTCGCATTTGTATATCCCGCAGCCTGTTTCGGCTTTAAGGCTCAGCGCCGCTTCCTCGCTTTTGTTATATACAGCGGCGACATTGTAGCCTGCCTGCGCAAGCAGCCTTGCACATTCCCTGCCGATGCCTCTTGATGCGCCTGTTATAAGTGCGGTCTTTGACATAGTATTCTCCGTTTCATTTGCTTTTGTAAAATGTTACCCAGCTTCTGTATGCTCTTTTCCAATCGGGATACTGTTTTTGCAGCATGGGGGAGCTTTGCCACAGTCTGCGCCATATTTCAAGGCTCTCTTCAAATGAGCCTTCATATAATCGGTGGTCGCAGATGTTCCATGAGCAATAATGCTTTTTGTATTCACCGATGCCCGAGACCTCGTGCCTGCGTACAGTACGTGATGCCTGCCGTTTGCTGTAAGCACAGTTTTTGTCCTTATAAACGGCGTGACGTTTATAGCTTCTGCTCATAGTTCTCCTTTAATACTCAGTCATTGAGCTTGTCAAGCAGTATCTTTTCTTCTTTCTTGGGGTAGATTGCGATTATAACGATAGCGATGATGCCGCATACCGAAAGAATGATTCCCTGTGAAAGTCCCTTGGGGAAGAAGGTCATTTCGATATCGTGAGTGCCCTCGGTAAGCTCTACGCCGATAAGTGCGTCGCATACCTTTACAGGCTCGACCTTCTGACCATCGACCTTAACAGTCCAGCCCGGCTCCCAGCTGATAGTTGTGAACATAACGCCGTCTTTGTCGGCGGTAATGGTTCCCTTGATGTGATCTTCGCTGAAATCGGAGATGTTCAGGGGGTGTTCTCTCAGGGTGCTTACGGCTTCCTTGAACTTGTCCTCGTCAAGATAATAGAAGAGCTTGTCCTTGAAAAGCACTTCCTTTTTGTCCTCGGTAATGGTAACGATAAGGGATATTTCTTCGTTTTCCTCAAACTTGCCAAGGGTCTGGATGACCATGTTTCCGCCCTCGAAATAATAGTCAAGGAAATCCTTGTTGAGCCAGAGATTTACCTTGCGCTCATAGTTGGAGGGGAGATACATATATATCATATCCTCGGTGGGAGCCTTGATGATGAACTCGATGTGGGAGTTTTCGCCCTCAACGATAGGGGTGTATTTTATGTGTGCGCCGTAGCTTGACTGCTTTGCATTTTCGGGCAGAGTCTTGCTGACGGATATCTGCTTGAAGTATTCGGTGTATTCATCGGAAACAAGGTGGCTGAGAAGATTGTTCTGGTTTGCAAAGGGATTGTCCTTTTCAAGAACCACGTCAAGAACGGAGCTGTCAGCCATGAATGCGATCGGCAGGGCGTTGGGGTTCTCGTACACAGCCCAGATGTCCTTTTCGTCACGGTTTGTGAGCAGCAGGTCATCGTAATGCTTATTTGTGGGGATTATATCGTCCTCAGCGTCGCCCTTTTCCATAACATACTTTATGCCAAGGATAGCGTCGCTCACATAGGTGGAGCCCTTATACTTTGTATAGTGTCCGCCGTAGGAGAAGCCCAGCTTTCTCAGGAACTGAATTGGAGCGGCATTAAGGGTGGAGCTGGAATGGGATATGCCGTAGCTTCCGAATGCCATTGCGTCGTTTACGGTGCGGTGGTGGTTCTTTTCAATGCGGTAAACGCCGTCATCAAAGCTGTCTTTCTGGAGTATCTTCTTTACGGTGTCACGTCCGAGAGTAATGTATCTGTTGTAAGAGGAATATTTTGAATATACAACATCGCTGTTTATTGCCTCCATGGTGGAGAGCGATGTTCCGAAAAGCTCACCGATAACGAATATGCCGATAATGAATGTGAGCACCGAGCGGCGCTTTCTGTCGGAAAGCTTTACAAATCTGAGAATGATAGAGTAGATAACGGTGAATATAACAGTGTACCAGACAGTGAGCAGCAGGGTAACGCCGTCAAAATCCTGCCTGCCGATGTAGAATGCGTATATGCACAGTCCCACGCACACGCAGCCTATTTCCTTGAGTGTGATGCCGCTGAGGCGCTCAAAGGTCATGGCAGCCATTACCAGAAGAATGAAGCTGAATGTAAAGCTGTAGCGGTAGGGGAGCCAGTTCGGCACCTGGAAGCCGTGCCATGCAAGGTCAACGGTGGAAAGGTACATTGAGAGCAGGATAGTCATAAGCACTGCGCCCAGACCCATCTTCTGGCGGAAGCGAATCTTCTCGTTAAGGAAGAACAGGGGCAGCAGGATTATGGTAAGCACGCCGCAGTAAACAACGGGAGAACCCTCGGGGCGGCAGGTGTCATAGACATTTGGCAGGAGATTTTTGAAAAAGTCGATAAAGTCAAACTGAGTTTTAAGCTCATAGCTGGGGGTAGAAAACTCAAACTTGCCAAGCTTCAGGGAATAATACAGTGGGATAAGCACCCATGATGCGGAAGCCGCTGCGATTATGCCGCCCAGACCGAATTTCAGTCCCGACTTGAAGAAGGACCTCACCGAAAGCTTGTAGTTCTTCTGACCTGCAAAATAATAGTACAGGAAATAGATGACCGAGAAAAATGTTATCATCCAGCCGATGTAGAAATGCGCCATATACATAAGTGCCAAGGGGATTATAAAGCGCAGCCAGCCGCCGTCGTCGATCATCTTTTCAATTCCGTAGATGATAAGGGGCAGATAAATAAGTCCGTCCAGCCACATGGGGTTCATGAGCTGCACTATCATATAGCCCATAAGAGAGTAAAGCAAGCCGAAAAGCATTGCTGTGGAGTTGCGGCAGCCCTTTGAGTGCCTGAGGTAATAGTTGAAGGTAACGGAAGCTGTTCCCACCTTGCACAGCTGCATTATAAGCAGGGATTCTGTCATTACAGAGCGGGGGAGCAGCATTGGTATCAGCGTAAATGGGCTTGCAAGGTAATATGCAAACATTCCCACAGTCTCGCCGGTAAGGTTGCGGCTCCATGAGATAAAGGGGCTTCCGCTGCCGTGGAGCACGTCACGCAGGTGCTCGAAGTAATACACGTACTGACCGTTCAGGTCAAGCACCAGCACGGACATATCGCCGAAGGGGTGAACACCGAATGCGGCATATGCTCCGAAAAGGAGAATGGCAGGGATAAAAAACGCAATGAAATAGCTGCGCTTTTCCTTAATAAAGTTCCATATTTTTTTCAAAAACAGTGCAGGCTTGCTGCTTTTCTTTTTAGTCTCCGTATTTACCGCTGCTGCCTCGGGAGCGGTATCGGGCTGAATATTAAGATTTTCTTCCATATTCGTCTCCGTTTCTGTTTGTGTAACGTATTTGCAGACTTGTTCGCAGGTGCATAAAGTCATACAATATCATTATAATATTTTCTTGTGTAAAAAACAAGGATTATCGGCAGAAAATAATAAAAAAAATTCTGAAAATTGTCTTGTTAAATTGGTCAAAATGTGTTATAATGAATAACCGAGACCTGCATTACGGCAGGATAGCAGTTCCTATGATGAGGAGTGGTTTTTGTGCATCTGAGCGAAAAAACAGTTGATAAGGAAGTTGTCTTTGAGGGCCGCATCATTACGGTAAGAAAGGACAAGGCTGAGCTTGAGGACGGCTCTGTAGTCGGAAGAGAGCTTGTTATCCATTCGGGCGGAGTGTGCGTTGTGCCCCTGACAAACGATAACAAGGTGATAATGGTGCGCCAGTTCCGATACGCATTCGGCGAGCCTCTTCTCGAGATACCCGCAGGGAAGCTTGAAAAGGGCGAGGAGCACCGCAGCGCCGCTCTCAGGGAGCTTGAGGAAGAAACGGGTGCTCACTGCGGCAGATTTGAGTATCTGGGCGTATGCTACCCCTCTGTTGCATATCTTACCGAAAAGATCCATATGTATCTTGCAAGAGACCTTGAATTCGGCAGCTCGCATACCGACGCAGGGGAGTTTCTTGACGTTCTTGAAGTTCCTCTTGACGAGGCTGTGCAGATGGTTATGGACGGCAAGATACCCGATGCCAAGACACAGATAGCTCTGCTCAAAACAAAAATGATAGTTGACAGCGGCAAATAAGCAAATAAAAAGCTCTTGCTTTTCACAGCAGGCTGCGGAAAGCAAGAGCGGTAATATATTCAGTAATCAGAATTAAAGAAGACCTGCTTCTTCAGCTTCAGCCTCAGCCTGCATCATTTCGATGTGGCGGGTGTAAGCGTCAAGGATCTGGCTCTCGATAGACTGTCTTGCATCAGGGGAGATAGGATGAACGATATCTCTGAATACGCCGTTCTCGTCCTTACGGCTGGGCATTGCAACGAAAAGTCTTGCGTCGCCCTGAACTACCTTGATATCGTGAATAGCGATCTGGTCGTCCACGGTGATGGAGATAACGGCTCTGAGACGGCCGTCGGGAATGATCTTTCTGATCTTGATGTCTGTGATTGTCATTTTCAGTGTCCTCCTTAAAATCTGTGCTTTCGGATATGGATATTATGAATAGTATCCGTCTGCAATATACATATATCATGGAAAAATATTTTTCCTACCCACGGCTTTAATTATAATATACTACTCTTAAATTATTCTTAACTGAGGTGAAACTTTTGAATAACTTTGTTGGAAAATTTGATGATGATATTTTGAAAGATAAAAAACATATTCATATGATAGGAATTGGCGGCAGCGGTATGTATCCCCTTGCCCAGATACTTCATTCAAAGGGTTATTATATCACAGGCTCGGATAATAACGAGACCGACACCCTAAAGGCTGTAAGGTCAATGGGAATTGAGGCATTTCTGGGTCAGAGCGCTGACAATATCAAGGGAGCCGATCTGATAATCCGCACGGCTGCCATTATGCAGGATAATCCCGAGCTTATTGCGGCAAACGCCAGCGGAGTTCCTGTTCTGGAGCGAAGCGAGCTGCTGGGCATCATCACAAAGATGTACTCCAATGCCGTATGCGTCAGCGGAACCCACGGCAAGACCACCGTTACCTCTATGATAACCCAGATACTGAAGCAGGGCGGCATTGATATCACCGCTTACATCGGCGGAAAGCTGCCTATCATCGGCGGAAGCGGCTGTGTAGGCTCTTCCGAAACAATGGTATGCGAGGCCTGCGAGTTTGAGGATCACTTCTTAAAGCTTTATCCCGATATCGCAGTGGTGCTGAACGTGGACGCAGACCACCTTGACTATTTCGGTACTCTCGATAACATCAAAAAGTCCTTCGGCAAGTTCTGCTCCATGGCAGGAAAGGTCATTGCCAACGGCGATGATAAAAACACAATGAGCGCTCTTGAGGGCATAGAAAACATTATAACCTTCGGTTATTCCGATGGCTGCGAGTGGCAGCCTGCCAATGTTGAGAGAAAGAACGGTCTGCTTACCGAGTTTGATATTCTCCATAATGGCGAGCTTTTCACCCATGCGGCTCTTCATGTCCCCGGCGAGCATAATGTTCTCAACGCCGTTGCCGCAGCTGCTGCCGCATATGAATCGGGCGCTGACGGCGAAATGGTGAGAAACGGTCTTGACTCCTTCAGAGGTGCAAAGCGCCGCTTTGAAAAATACGGCGAGGTGCATAACATCACCGTCTGCGATGATTACGGTCATCATCCTACCGAGCTGGAAGCAACTCTCAGGGCGGCAAAGGGCATGAACTTCAACCACGTATGGGCAGTTTTCCAGCCCTTTACATTCTCACGTACTGCGCTTCTGCTGGACGATTTCGCAAGGGTGCTGAAAATCGCCGACAAGTGCGTTATCACCGCTATCATGGGCTCCCGTGAGAAAAACACCTACAATATCTATGACAAGGACCTTGGCAACAAGGTCGAGGGCGCTGTGTGGTTCGAGGACGAACAGGATCACGACCGCAACTTTGAGCTGTGCGCCGAGTATGTGAGCAGCCATGCGGAAGAGGGCGACCTTATCCTTACCATGGGCTGCGGCGACATCAACAAGTGTGCATGGCTTATCCTTGACAAGCTGAAAGAACGCTTCGGTGAGTGATACGGAGGTAATATGGATAACAATTTCAACGGACAGAATTACGGGCAGAACAGCAATGAGCCTGCAAACAATGGTTATAGCGCACCCGTTCAGGGCGGATACCGTTCCTATGTGCCTTATACCCCCCAGTATCCGAGCGGAAATATGGGGAACGGAGATATGTTCGAGGTCTCCCCGCAGGAGCGCAAGGCGCTGAAAAGGCAGTATTTCGGCACATTCGGCAGGGCTTTGGTGCACTGTGTCGGCTCGTTCATTATGGCGCAGGCTATCTTTATAATAATGAGCCTCAGCGGATATGAGTTCCGCTATACCGAGGACGGAACGGCTATAGTTGACTGGCTTTACAATATTGCGGGAAGTCTGCCGTCCATTGTGTTCTGCATAGGTATTTTCCTTTTTGACAAGGGCACGAGCCATGCTTCCGCCGGTGATTATTTCAGAACGGACAGGATTGGTTCAAAGTCTGTTCTTGCTTTCTTCGGAATGGTAATGTTCGCATATGCTGCGGCGCTTATTTGTCAGGCGCTGCTTATAAACGGAATGTTCTCCATAGGCATATCGCCCATATCGGAGGATTACCTGACTGAGGAGGATCTTAGCCCCACGTATCTGGCGGTAAGCTTTGTGACCACCGCCATACTTGCTCCCATTGCTGAGGAACTTATGTTCAGAGGGGTTATTCTCC
>OAVB01002151.1_pt1 | contig 10256 bp, 6 predicted proteins | sample 1516871 | NCBI WGS metagenome assembly OAVB01 (sample SAMEA2580069, study PRJEB22360) | human gut metagenome | biome: human gut; feature: human-associated habitat; material: faeces | place: Denmark | collected 2008/2010 | reverse complement strand
GTGTTGCAGACCCCTTACTTTCCTCAGTCTTATTCTACTTTATCCTGCCACACTGATTCTGGCTCTCGGTATCTTTATCGGTGCCGTCTGGGCAAATATATCTTGGGGACGTTATTGGGCATGGGACCCTAAAGAAGTATGGGCACTAATCACACTATTGATATACGGTATCGCGTTTCATACTCAAAGCATCAAGGTTTTCCGTAAACCTATATTCTTTCATATCTTCCTGATAGCAGCTTTCACAACTGTATTGATGACCTATTTTGGAGTAAACTACTTTTTAGGAGGAATGCACAGCTACGCCAACAATTAGCCCTCAATATCCAGTATACAGGCATCCTCATCAGCCACCGTGTCAACCAGCCCCATACACTTCCGTAACAACTCCTGCCCGCTTGAAAAGATATAGCCTCTTTTCCAAAGGAGCTTAATTAAAAAAGGATGAGTAATCAACCGTATCACTCATCCTTCTTTATTTTACTTTATAAACATAAAAAGTAACTTTTAATATACCGCCACTTTCCTATCGTTTACAATATACAGCCCGGCCGGCAAACTCTTTGTCGTACGACCCTCAGGAGCTTCAAACGAAAGAATCGCCCGTCCGTCAATACCATACACCTGTACCTGACAAGCAGAAAGCGTTTCAACTATCAATTCACCTTTTCCTGCATAGGCACGAAAACCGGTATCTGCTGCCGGAGCCGAAACTATACCCGTAGACAATGATGAAATATCATGTCCTGTAAAGACACATGCGCGATAATTGTTATCACCGTTATTTATCACATTCAGCGTCCAGTCACATCCCGGGAAAGTGGCTGTCCGGTTGGCATTCATTGCCGAAACAAGCAAATCACCGACCACTACGCCCCCTTGGGTCGCAGTACTGATCGAGTTTTTCAAAGGATAAGTTTTCAGGCTATTGCTTGTAAGATCCGTATCGAGTGTATAAAGATAAGAAGCGGCATACAGATCGTATCCCGGAGCCAATAGATTACCATCTTTCGGAATAATATTCTCTACCTCAGTCAGTGCGCCGTCTATCATAATACCGGCTTGTACAGCACCATTTTCTGCGTTACACTTCAAAATAAAGGCACGAAGTCCGTTGGTCTGTTTATTCGGATTTTCCAGACAAACATTCTCACCATCCATAACATTGCCGTAAAAGCTACCCCCCATGTACAGTTCATTACCGGAAGCAGCCAGACACATCGGCTTCATGCGTGCCCCATCCTGTGTCACCGGATGTTCTACTGTCTGCAACAGACGCGCCCACTTTACACTTCCGTCTGCCGGAGCAATGCAGGCATAGAACAAGCAATCCTTTATACTGGGTGTCAAGCGATCGTTACCCAACATCACGGCAGACTCGCCATCCCCTTTCATATAGCCGCTAACGTACAAATTTCCATTATCAAGAACGATATTTTTGGGAATCTCGCAACTTATCACCTGTCCTTTTGTCACTACATTCCACTGTGCCGTACCTGCTTTATCCAATTTAACTACAAAAAGATCACCGCATGTTTTCTGTACATCACCATCCCAGCCCTCGGCATTACGGGGAGATGAAAGATTGGCATTCCGTCCGAAATTGATGGAAGTACGATAAGTACCCGTCAGATAGATATTATCCTCTCCATCCGCTACCATATCACGCAGATCAAAATTATCATAAAGTTTTTTCTGAGTACCACTGATGGTTACCGTTTTATAACCTACATCGATACGCTTCGTCCACTCCACTTTTCCGTCCTTACTGATCTTTGCCAACACAGGTTGATATACACCACCATACGTCTCATAATCAGGAGCATCCCATTTGACGGAAGTCTCTACCCCATCAGCATCAACCAACTGACAAACGATGTCACTTTTATAAGTCGAACGGCTCGAATGTCTCATTTTGAGAGCAATCCCTCCCCCGCCATCCGAAGTAGCAGCCATCGCACCATCTGAGAATTCTCCCACATTGGTATGAATCCCCCATAGCAGATGTCCGTCTGTTCCGACTTTATAAAGTGTCATGTTATAATTACCGTTTGTCTGCAGTACATCGGGTACCCCCGTACTGGTTTTCTCCGAAGCCTTTGTACCATCAGCAATGTTATAGAAAAAATAATCCGTTGTCAGAGAGTATCCTTTACTTACACTCCCATCCGGATCATAAGAAGTTTCTTTATCACTGGAAGCAAAGTTATTCATAAGAAACACATATCCGTCTGACGATGCTTTAATTGCCTGGGGAATCTCAAGCCCCATACCATCTTGCGAAGTTACCCATTTCAATTGGGGTTCCTGTGCAGACAGGCCGGCTACAGACAACAGACCGGCCACAGCCATTGTTAGTAATTTTCTATTCATCATATTTCATAATTAAAGGATTTATAAACTAAAAGCGCGGTATCACATATTTATCCGTACCGGAAGTAAACGACAAACGTAATGGAAATACATATTTACCAATTTTCTCTGCCGCAGAAAGCTCTTCTGCAGGAAGTTCCATTGATTTAATCAACGAATAATCATCAGCATTCACTGCATAGTAAACTTCGACTTCAGGACGCGTCACACGCAATGTCCAATCAAACATATTGCCAAAAACAGCCAACGCCTCTTTCTCCGGATCAAAGGAAGGAATACCAACCTTTACTACCTCATAAGTCTTATTCCTAAGTACATAGAAAGACCGGTCGGCATCTGTCATGAAAGCCAATGTCTTCCGGTTTTTAAACTCCGTCACAAACACGTGCTTCAACTGTATCCCATCAGGCAATTCAATACTACGCACGTACGGTCTGCCTTTCATCTGTTTCAGATGAAACAATCGGCGATCGGCATCCAACAACAGATATCCTTCGTCATATTCCTTGCGCGTGGTAGGATTACCGGCTATCTCGGTGGCAGGAAAATGGAATCCTTTCTTCTCCATCGCCTCAGTAAAACGCCGGCTTTTCTCTTCGTCCACCGTATTGGAAGCCATGCGGATAAATTCAATTCCTTTTCCCGTAATACGGAAAACATCATCGGGCATCTGTAAGTCCACCCTGCCGGACATACCTTCGAGCAGAGGATAAAGTCCGATATGGGGAGCATTGATATCCGAAGGGACTACACGGAAATTAAAATTCTCCATCTGTGCCATGCGTGGTGTGACCGGCACTCCGTTGAGCGTATCCGGAAAACGTTCGTCCGACATCAATTGCCGGAAATAAAACATAGGAAGGATACTGTCAAACTGAGCTTGCGTATAAGTCCTGCCGGAAAGATCGCTACGGAGCATACCTTTATCACCCGACGGAGTCATCATGGCAAAATCTCCGATGACGGAACTATATAAAGTAAAAGGCGCTTTTGTAGAACGTGCCGTCAGGAAATTGTAACACCAGGGAAGCTGCCAGATCAGCAGACAGACGATCGTAAGTCCTAATAATAGTTGACTAAAAAGTTTCATTATCTATTCTTCTTTATTATAAATGTAATCCCTAATCTTGTTTCCCCTCTTTAAAACGTACAATAGAGAGCCAGGAGAATGTTCCTGTCAGCAACGTACATACGGCAAGCCACGGCAAAAATCCATTATAAGCTTCCGGCGTAGTAGAAAGGAAAAAGATACGTAACACCAGTACAGCAACAATCAGGTTGAATATACGCCGCTTCCATGAAGGTTCCAGACAAATCCAGGACACAAGCAGATATCCGGCTATTCCGGCCAAATACCAGGGAGCAGCCGTCAACAAGATATGACGGACCAACTCGGATGCCAATATGCCTTGCAAGTAAAATCCCATCAGTACATAATTAAATCCGAAACAGACCAACAGTACGAGCAAACCGTAAAGCAACATCAGCATGACCATACGCAACTGCGAATACGGAAGATGCAGAGTCAGTTTCAAACATTTACGGTGCATCTCCGGAACAAACTGTACCACAGCCAAAAGTATTCCGGCAAGTAAGGGAATGTACTGCAATAAATCAACAAATACGGCATCCCTTTGCAGCATTACTTCCCATACATGTTCCACTCCTTTTAGTGTCACCACCCGGTTGATACGGAGCATTGAATAACCGGCAAAACCCACTGTTACTACCAAAGCCAGCAACAGATACCAACGGGTCTTGATCCATTCTTTATAAAATATAGCATTCATCTTTCAATTCTTCTCTTTCAATATTTACCGGTAAGGCCGATAAAGGCGTCTTCCAGACTCACTTTCTCACTATGCAAACCGGAATAGGGTACTCCTGTTTTTATTAAAGCATTCTCCGCTTCAGCAGGTTGAAGGAAAGAGTAGGTTTCAAGCGTCCGGCGAATCACCGAAGGATGGTAGAAACCGTCCATCTCCTGCGGCTCATAGCCTTCGGGCACAGTACACGTATAACGGCGTACCGTATCCAGCAATTCCTTTACCTCCTGTTGTACCAGTATTTTCCCATAATCCATGATTATACAGTCGTCGATCAGACGTTCCATATCCTGTATAATGTGTGATGTCAGAAATACGGTTTTATTCTCCGACCGTGCATAGTCACGCAGGTAATCGGTAAACAGGCGGCGATAGCCGGGGTCGAGCCCGAGCGAAAAATCATCCAAGACCAGCAAATCGGGATTTTGCGCAAGAATCAGTCCCAATGCCACTTGTGAGCGTTGCCCGCAAGACATACGGCTGATACGCTGCCCCGGTGCGACCTTCAATTTATCCATCAGTTCATAATAGGCATCTTTCCTCCACTGTCCCGGATAAAAAGCGGCATAAAACTTCTCGATTTGGGTAATGGTCATAAACTGATATTGCACATGGCCTTCGATCAGTAGTCCGATATTCCGTCTCAAAGCAGGATCCATTGTTTGAATGTCCTGTCCGAAAATACGGCATTCACCCGAACGGGGTTTCAGATAACCACTTAGAATATTGATAGTGGTCGTCTTTCCCGTACCGTTCTTCCCCAATAATCCGAGTATACGCCCTTTGGGAACAGTAAAGCTGAGATTTTCGTATATCAGGCGTTTACCGTAGTAATGTGTAAGGTTATTACACTCTATAATTTGTTCCATCTATTTCTATATGATAATAACTAAAAGCAGAATAAAAACAATAACGGGACAAGTATCCCCGCCAATAATTCTATTCCGCCCCTTCCTATAATTCCGTTTTTTCCTTTCAGCATAAACATGCCCGAAAGAGTTATTACAATCAGAGCCACTGCAAAGATATCGGCGAAATGTGTCCACCACTGTCCGGGATTATAATGAAGTCTCGTCATACCTCCTAATATAGGACGTTTCTTCACCGATTCATAAACGGCAGCTCCGGTCTGTATATTCACTTGCAGACTGGAACCGCCTTTTAAGAATACTTTCATCACCTCTTCGCGCGGAAAGTAATGTTTGGTATAGTTGCCCGCTTCTCCCAACGGTTCTAAAAGGGAGAGCACGGTTTTCTTGTTTATCTGAGCCTTTGCAGGCAAAGGCTCAGACAGAACATATTCCTGCTGTTTCACGGTGAAGTTCGGATTAATGGAATCCCGGTGATTCATCACGATCCCCGATATGGCATATATCAATACCATACCGGAGAAGAAAAATGATAAATCCCGGTGAATCACCCTACTCCACTTTCGAAAACTGCTGCTACTGAATTTCATAAGAAGAAGCTTCCACAAAATAGAATGACAGATAATCTTTACCGGTTTTGGCCTTTCTGTCGGCTATCTTCGCACGGAAATCAGCAATACGCGCTTCCGGGGTATTAGCCGTTTCACCACGTGCTTTCTTTTCGGTACTGCATCCGGCTTCGCCTTCACCATGTTGTTCGGCAGCTTTGGCCTTCAGTTGTGCTTCCCAATTCTGAAGGTAAGCCTCATCGATGCGCTGTTCTTTTAAATCGCCTGTCACACGAACAATCGAATTGACACATTTCTGATCGAACTTACCGACACTGCCACCTTCTACACGAATGGTCTGTGTATCGTCACTTCCCATTAGGAAAATCTTACGTCCGCCATGTTTACAGATATGTGTACACACACCTTCTATGGTAACCTCTTGTCCGGCAAGCTCACCGGCATTTGCCAAAAGGCTGTCTATCTCCATCGCTCCGGAAGCAACTACTTCCGTAGTCGCCCCTTCACTGTTTGCCTGCTGTTGCTTATTTCCGCAGGATGCATTGATTATACCAGCCACTGCAATAGCAGCAATTACCGTCATCTTTCTAATCTTCATTGTTTCTTGTCTTTTTATTGATTTACACTTTTATTTAACAACCACTTTATAAGAAGCATCGCCTATTTTCAATATATACAGCCCCCGTTCCAAAGGATAAGATACCGTACCGGCCTCCGCTAACTCATTTATCAGGATACGTCCGTCTGTTCCGGCTATCATTACAGAGGTTTGTTGAGGAAGTACTACATACAAAGTAGCATTAGAAGTCCACATACGAATAAAATCAGCCTCATCCTTTTCAATCCCTACACCACCTGTTTTGAAGGTAGCGGCAAGCATTACATCAGTAGCAGGCATCACAAAAGAATCATCCGTCAGTGTAGCGGGTTCTTCATTAACCGTCAGTACATCCAACTGGTAACCTTCATCCGGTGTGATGGTCAGTTTCACAGGATTACCGGCCACAGCATAGAATTCCGCTTCCTCATCCTGCGTCAACAGAACAGGTAAGGCAAGAGTACCGTTAACCATTTCCGTAGATACCGACACCTTATAAGCATCACCGGCTTTTACGCTGCTGCTTACCGGCGAGTGCTCTTCCGTATAGGTCCAGCCGGCAAGATCACTTCCCGTCGTACGATTCAAATAACCGGCATAAGCAGTCATCTCGTCAGCCAATGCTTGCGATTGTATATCTGCAATTTCAAGAGCCGTACCGGATACGTTTTCATTAGCAGCCTCGACAATACCTTCCTGATGGTAAGAACGGGTAACCACCGGATTATATCCATCACCTAAGATAGCTCCACCTTTAGCTCCGGAAACAACCTTACCCGTACTCAAACAAGCAATAACTTCTCCCTGAATGTATCCTACGATACCTCCAACTTTATCCGTACCGGAAACGGAACCGGTAGAAGAACTGTTGATAACCTTACAACCACTACCGGCATTTCCGACCAATCCGCCGGCATAGGTAGAAGATGTAGTAATACGACAGGAGTCATTGTTACAGTTCAAGACAACCGCCTTCGAATTCAAATAACCGGCAATTGCTCCCAGATAATTAGTTCCCGTTACCGATGATTTACCGGAAATAGTGACATTGGCAATCGTATCACCGGAAACGTAGCCGAACAACCCACCATAACCGGTACCTGCATTCACAAGCATATTCTTCACACTATGGCCACGACCGTCAAAAGCACCCTTGAAATTCTTGGATGAACTACCGATAGGCAGCCAGGTAAAGGCAATTCCATCGGCATTCTCGCGAGTAAGGTCAATATCGGCTGTCAAAGCCACTTGTTTACCTGCCATCATATCACCGCCATTGTTTACTTTATCAGTAATATAAGCCAATCCGAGCGGAGTATGAATTTCATAACCGGTTTCAGTCTCGGCATAATCTGTTCCCGCTACGGCCTCAGAAGCCACTTGATCCCAACGTCTCGGAAGACTGAACAAGACTTCTACTTCCACATCACCGGTGGCAGTACGGAAATTATTCACATATTCAGTTTGTAAATCACCGTTCACGCGTAGTGCGTAGAACACATACCCTTCATCCGGAGTAGTTGCAAACTCCACAGCAGTATTCTTCTTCACAAAAATAGTAGTGGAATCCTGTGCCAATACAGCAACCGGTTTCACTAATTCATATTTTCCATGTTCGGGCTCCTTCACGCTTAAAATGTAAGCAGATGCAGCAACAGTGTTTTTAGCATCAAAATTCGGGCAGGAGTTAGCTACCTTCACCCATTGCAAATAAGAAGTCAATTCCTTGTTATTCAAATAACCGGCAAAGTTCGACATTTCCGTGACAAGAGCCGATCCGTACATCTGCTCTGCAGTAAGGGCATTTCCGCTCGTATTCATATCGGAACCGGATGTTACCGTATTTTCAAGATAATAGCAACGGGTGATTGGGCCGGGGTTGTTTTTGTTATTATTATTACCGACAATACCACCTGCATATCGCTTAACGGCAGACACCTTGGCACTGCTTACGCAGTTCTTTATTTCGGAGAACATATTGATTTGTCCCACTATACCACCGGCGGTATTTTCATCAGCAGTTACATCGCCTGTATTATAACAGTTAGCTACTAAACTCTTGCCTGTACCGGCAGTCGGTGTTTGTAAGAAGGCCACAATGCCACCGGCTGTTCCTTTAGCCGAAATAGCCCCTGTATTAAAGCAATTGTATAGAACGCATACCGCATTGTTATCTCCTAAACGGGCCGTTATTCCTCCGGCCATATTCGCTGTGGTTGTAACAGTACCAGTATTGGAACACATTGAAATAACCGTCTTCGCTCCGGTTGCATCTCCCAGAACTCCACCGACATACATAGCGGTCGAAGTCAGGTTGGCAGCATTATGGCAGTTAGTCACCAAAGTATTGAATACGGCACCCGCCACTGCTCCTAAATACGTCTGTGCAGAAGAGATACGGCTATTTTCGCCAATCTTTATATTCTTGATTTCTGCACCATCGGCTTTTCCGACCAATCCGGCATACTTCTCTGCCGTTGCATTTATATGCATATAATCAACGGTATAATCAGCTCCATCGAATATTCCGTTAAAAGGATGATCGTCTGTTCCCATCGGCATCCAGAGTAAAGTATCTCCGGCAGCATTAGGTACTCCCAAATTGATATCACTACCCAAACGGATAAATGTATTTTCACTACCTTCGCCTGCATTTACTTTGGAAGCAGCATAAGCTAATCCTTTGGCTGTATAAATTTCATAGTTTTCTCCTTCTAACTTATAGTCCGCACCGGCCTCGGCATACTCCGCCATATCTGCCCAAGTCAAGGCTTCGCCGGAATCAAACAGCAGGGTTACTTCCACATCTCTTTCGGGCATGGTAAAAGTATTGCCCTCGCTGATCTCTCCATTCAGTTTAAGCCCGGAGAATGTATATCCTGCAAAGGCTTTTACATCTAAAGTCACTTGCGTTCCGGGAGTATGATAAAATGCCTGCGCATCATCAGTTGCCAACGGATGAGTAACAAGTTCGCCCATCAGAGAAACAGCTACATTAACACGATAGGCATTCGCAGCCACATCGGTATCAGGTACCGGATACCCCTCTTCACCCAGTTTCCAGGCAGTGGCGCCAAGTACTCCTCCCGAAAGAGCATTCTCATAACCGGCATTTGCCGTGAGCTCTTTGAGCAGGGCTTCACTCTTTAACTGCTCATCAGTCAGCACAGTAAAAGCGACCCCATTTTCACCGGATTTTCCTCCGTTATCCTTAGAATAATTACGGCTGATAAGCGTATAACTGGCACTTGCCACAATACTATATCCTTTTTTATCATCCAAGCTTACCTCACCCATATTAAGGTTGTTATTCAAACGCCCGCGAATACCGGCATAATAAGAACCAGCTACCGCTTTCCCAACAATGCCACCACCACGAATTACCGAACCATAATTTGCATTGTTCAACACGCGTGAATCTTCATAAAGATAACCGACTATACCTCCTGTATAAGAATTATCTGCATCTTTTCCCGTTACTTTACCATAGTTGACGCAATTGACCACTGTATCCGCTTTATTGGTACTGGCAGTAATACCTCCCACAGAACCGGGATTACTTACTTCACCATAATTCTTACATCCTCCAATGTAGCCGCTCACATTCATACGCCCGATGATACCACCCACATAAACATTGGTTCCTCCGGGAGAAGACACTGGCATATGATTGGTACAATTCAAGATACGGCTTTTAGTCAGAAGACCGGCAACAGATCCAATCTGGGCACTTGAATTGGTGGACGTAACAGAAGAGTTGGAACCGATAACCAGATTACGGACAGTCGCGCCGCTCAAATTACCAAAAAGTCCGACAGCTTCTATCGTTCCCGATACTTGCATGCCGTCAACAGTATGTCCCTGCCCGTCAAATGTTCCTTTAAAAGGAATATCGATCTTGTGGCCTTTGATATAAAGACCGACAGGAGTCCATAAAACAGTTTCTTCACCCACCGTCTTAGCTAAACTCACATCATTACCCAACTTAATGGTTTTCCCTTCGAACGTATATTGATAAGTA
>OAVB01002131.1_pt1 | contig 10370 bp, 10 predicted proteins | sample 1516871 | NCBI WGS metagenome assembly OAVB01 (sample SAMEA2580069, study PRJEB22360) | human gut metagenome | biome: human gut; feature: human-associated habitat; material: faeces | place: Denmark | collected 2008/2010 | reverse complement strand
TAGAGTGGCATCGTTATAAGTACGTAGTTTGGTAATGATACCATCTATCATGGCCGGACTGAATACATTGTATTTTTCGAAGAACGAGCGCTGCTTTTCAAGGCAATCGGCGGATGCGGCACAGCTATCCGGCAATTGGGCCAAAGTTTTTAGTTTGCCGGCATTTTCCTCCTTGTGTATATTGACATTTACATAAGTTTTTTCGGCTATTGCCAGTGCATCCTGTATCTCAAAACCATGGCAGTCTGGCTATTAACTGATAGATATCTGCCGAACCGTCCGGTGAGCGCATTTCTACGGTTTGTTTTTGTGTGGTGTCATAATTGGCTGGACTTTCCAGCGGATTGGCCAACATACACATATCGGTCTTTGCCGACCACCCTAACGGTACTCTTACTAATACCGAACGATTGCGGTCACCCCAACAAATATTGGTAGGTGCTTCCTGATGTGGCACTAACCGGAAATAAGAAGTCGGATTCGTATTTCCAAAAGCAGTAATGGAAGGTGCCAATTCCATCATACCGGCAATGGCCTTGCGGGCTGTTTCGGACAATACACCGTCCTTTAGCATTTGGTTTTGTCCGTCTTTCATGATGCGCATATGGATATGCAGTCCGGAACCGGCTTTTCCTGTAGTAATTTTCGGTGCGAACGTAATGTTGTATCCATAAGAAAAAGCCAGATTACGAATCACCCATTTGGCAATCATCAATTGGTCGGCTGCTTCTTCGGCACGTACCGGAAGGAATTCTATTTCATTCTGTTCGTAGATCATGCCGTCCAGTGTAAAATTACCTACTTCAGAATGACCGTATTTTATTTGACCGCCTGTTTGTGCGATGTATGCCATACATTCCGTACGGAAATCATTGAATTTGGCATAAGGAGTCGATTCGTGATAGCCGCGCTGGTCGGTTGCCGGAAACATGTCTTCATCCTCTGATATGACATAATATTCCAATTCGCCCATTGCTTGAAACTCCATGCCGGTCACCTCTTTAAATGCTTTACAGGCTTTACTCAAGGTATATTCGGGAGAACTTTCCAATGGTTCGCCATCTTTATTAAAGAAAGAGCAAAGCATGGTTACGGTGGGTAATTCGGCAAACGGATCGACAAAAGCTGTCCGGAAACGGGGGATTACATATAAATCACTGCTGCCGGCTTCGATAAACGGGAACAGGCTGGAACCATCCACACGCTCGCCGCAAGTCAGAATTGCATCCAGATAGGCGGCATTGTTGATTGCAAAATTGAGTGTTTTCAATCGTCCGTCCGCAGCGGGATACATGAAGTTAACCATACGGATGTCGTTTTTTTGAATATACGTGATGATGTCTGCTTTCGTAAATTCGGAAGCCGGTTTTTGGAGAAAAGCCACTAACAAATGCGGGCTCATTACTAATTCCTGATTCATAATACGTCGGTTGTTTTTTATTATTACACGGTTAACGAGTTTATTTTGTACCAAAGATAACAAAAAGTTAGTAAAACAAATGGAATGCTCGGATAATTAAATGTAATTACTATACAAATATTAGTAATATGGCACTTGATTTTCTTTTTTCTTCTATTTAACTCCTGTTTATAAGGAAGTGTCATTCTTTATTTTATCTTTGCAGGAAATGCTTTTCTTTAATGTGGAACTTTTTAAAACTCGACTCATGGAAATAAAGACGTTTATAGCAAATTACAAAGCGGCTTTCGGAGAAAACACGGAGCTTCCTATTGTATTCTGGTACTCTGATACGCTCGAAAATCAAACAGAAAAGATAAACGGTTGCTTTTTCAAAGACATGAGAAAAGTAAGGGAAGGACATACGGTCAGTTTGAATGCCGATGTTATCGGATGTGGCGGCGGTAAATTCTATACAGGTTTCACCGATATGCCGGAACGTGTACCGACTTTTGTTTCTTTAAAAGAAAAATATAAAGAAACGCCGGAAATGGTAATTGAGTATATCGACCGGTTAGGGGTAACAAAAACAGAGAATCGTTATCTGCATTTTGCACGTATGGATAAAGTGGATTCTTTGGATCCTATTGAAGGTGTCTTGTTTCTGGCAACTCCCGATATACTTTCGGGATTGGTGACATGGGCCTGTTATGATAATAATTCGGAAGATGCTGTTGTCACACAATTCGGTTCCGGTTGCAGCGTTACAGTGACACAGACTATTCTGGAGAATCACAGGGGAGGCAGAAGAACTTTTATCGGTTTCTTTGATCCGTCTGTACGTCCTTATTTTGAGCCGGATATTTTAAGTTATACAGTGCCGATGTCCCGATTTAAGGAAATGTATCACACGATGCGTAGTAGTTGCCTGTTCGACACACATGCTTGGGGAAAGATAAAGGAACGGATACAATTATCTGATAAATAATGTTTTATATACTATATTCATTGGAGAGAATAAGCAGATGTTTTTAGGTATCCTGTTTAGTATGAACTATTATGCTTGATCGGAAGAGGAGAAAATAATAGCGTTTTTGTTCGCTTAGACTATCTGTGTTTTGTACATTTGCAGCCGATTTTGCAAAACTAAGAATAACAAAAGGTTGTCAATATGATACAGAATCCGCAACGTCCAGTCAGTTCCATCGCTTTTCCTATACTTGTAGCATTGAGTATCTCTCATTGCCTGAATGATTTATTGCAATCTGTAATAACGGCGGTATATCCTCTGTTTAAAGACGATTTGGGCCTTAGTTTTGCTCAGATCGGACTGATTACACTGGTTTATCAGATGTCAGCTTCTGTTTTTCAACCGATTTTCGGACTTTTTTTTGATAAACGTCCAGTGGCATGGACACTTCCGGCAGGAATGCTTTTTACGATGACCGGTATGCTGAATCTCGCTTTTGCTTCTAATTTGCATTGGGTGCTCTTTTCTGTGTTCCTGATAGGTATCGGTTCTTCTGTGCTTCACCCGGAAGCCTCACGTATCACTTCATTGGCTTCGGGTGGCAGACGGGGACTTGCCCAGTCTTTGTTTCAAGTGGGCGGAAATCTGGGAGGCTCATTAGGACCTTTGTTGGTTGCTTTGTTAGTTGCTCCTTACGGACGTAGCCATATCTCTTTATTTGCCATTCTGTCATTGATTGCTATTTTAGTAATGATTCCTGTGTGCAGATGGTATAAAGGTTACTTAACTCGGATAAAAAGTGCTCCTGCAGCGATGAAACCGCATTTGGCAATGCCGTTGCCTATGAATAAAACAGTACTTTCCATTAGTATCCTGCTTGTTCTGATTTTTTCTAAATATATTTACATGGCAAGTCTCAACAGTTATTATACGTTCTATTTGATTCATAAGTTTGGGGTGAGCGTGCAGCAATCCCAGTTTTTTCTTTTTGTGTTCTTGATTGCTACGGCTGTCGGGACATTAGTCGGTGGCCCCATCGGTGATCGGATCGGACGGAAATATGTAATTTGGGTATCCATTCTCGGGACAGCTCCTTTTAGCATGCTGATGCCGCATGTGGGGCTTGCAGGTACGGTGATACTCAGTTTTTGCGTCGGTCTGATGCTTTCTTCCGCTTTTCCCGCTATCTTGCTATATGCACAAGAGTTGCTTCCTAATAAATTGGGGCTTATATCCGGGTTATTCTTTGGCTTTGCTTTTGGAATAGCCGGCATTGCTTCTGCCGTATTGGGAAATATGGCGGATAGGTTCGGGATTGAAGCTGTTTATAATGTTTGTGCATTTATGCCATTGTTAGGATTGGTCACTTGGTTTCTTCCTGATCTGAAAAAAGTATAAAAGAAAATGATATGAGAAGTCCGATAAAATTACTTAAACGGCGGAGAATAATAGAATGGGGTATTCCGAGTGGAATCATCCTGATAGTTGCTATTACGATTATTGCCAATTATACAGTGGAACATAAAACGGATACATTGATATACAAAGATGCCGCTACTATCCCCTGCAATAAAACGGGGCTTTTATTGGGTACTTCCAAAACCCTCCGTTCGGGTGCTCCCAATCAGTACTTTCAAAACAGGATACAGGCTGCTGTTGCTCTTTTTAAAGCCGGAAAGATAGAAACCGTTGTTATCAGTGGCGACAATAGTAGTGAGGGATACAATGAACCCGAAGATATGAAAAATGAACTGGTAAAAAGAGGGGTGGCTGAAGATAAGATTTATCTGGATTATGCCGGATTCAGGACATTGGATTCCGTAGTGCGCATGGAAAAGATATTCGGACAACATCGTTTTACGGTTATATCACAGGATTTTCATAACCGCCGGGCCATATACATTGCACAGGCAAAAGGTTTGCAGGCTATTGGTTATAATGCGCAGGATGTGGATGCATATAGCGGATTCAAGACCCAACTTCGGGAGAAGTTTGCAAGAGTTAAACTGTTTATGGATTTATATACGAATAAGAGCCCGAAATTCTTGGGTGATCCTGTTATTATTAAATAAATATCCGAAACTGTTTTTTGTTCCCTGTAATAAAATAATGGGCCGTTTAAGGCAAAATTATCTTCTTAAAAACTTTTTAATCAGAGTTTTGTTCTAATTAATGCTATGCGATAAATAGGCTTTGGCAGTCCTACTATTATCGAGAAGGATAATTGATACAAAAATAAGCAAGATAATGAATAATGTAATTTTTGCAGACGCACATGAACATGCGATAAAAACGGTTCCGGAGATGATTTTAGTGTATAATAAACAAGCCACACTTTTGAATATTGTCAATCCTGGCGGTAACTTACCTTTCAATCCGGAGGGAATGGTCGGTAAGAAAATAGATGCTTTTCTTGATTGGGAAACAGGACGGGTATATATGAAACATTTCCAGACAACAGTTTCGTCCGGGAAATCCGAGATATTCGAACTTAATATGGAAGAGAACGGCAATCAGCATTGCTATGAAATACAGATGTCTCTGATAGACAACGACCGGGTAATCGTTACGGCACGTGATCTTCCGGAAGAAAATGCGTCTCAACTGGAATTAAAAAGGGCACAGCTTTCATTAAGACAGGCAAAGGAAGAACTCGAAACGAGTAATTCGGTGCTTTCATCCGCTCTGAATATTGCCGGCGTACTTCCATGGAGTGCCGATTTTATAACTCATACTTTTTCTACCGACTATAACTTTTATCATCATGAAGATTCGCCGGGTCCTGACGGGCATGGAAGGTATAACATTTCTATAGATGAATACCTGAAAAAAATTCATCCTGATTTTCGTGAACGTATAACAAAGGTGTTTAGTGAGTTACGGGAAGGCAAGCGGACTGAATTTCATGAAATATATCAGATACATTGGTATAATGACCGTGAATATGAATGGGTACACAAACAGGGAACCGTATCCAGATATGATGCGAAAGGGCGTCCGGTTAGTATAATCGGTTCGGGAATGGTGATTACGAAACAGAAAGAAATGGAGCATTTTCTGCGGTTAGCCAAAGAACAGGCGGAGCAAAGCAATATGTTGAAATCTGCTTTTCTGGCTAATATGAGTCATGAAATCCGTACACCGCTTAATGCCATTGTCGGCTTTTCTGAACTACTGACAGAAACGGATGATCCGGAAGAAAAAAAAGAATATGCAGATATTATACTGAATAATAATGCCTTGTTGTTACAGCTTATCAGTGATATTCTCGATTTGTCGAAAATTGAAGCAGGCACGTTAGAGTTTACTTATTCTGAGATCGACTTGAATAGTCTATTGACGGAAGTAGCTCAGACAGCTCATCTAAAAGCAAACAATTCAGAACTGGATATTGCATTTACAGATCGTATATTCGAATGTGTTGTGCACAGTGATCGTAACCGTCTTCTACAAGTAGTACACAACTTTGTGAATAATGCCATTAAATTTACTCCTAAGGGCCATATTCATATAGGTTATAAATTGAAGGATTCCGGTGATCTTTACTTTTATGTGGAAGATACAGGATATGGTATACCGGCCGATAAAGTATCGGATGTCTTTGACCGTTTTGTCAAATTGAACAGTTTCATACAAGGAACCGGACTCGGGCTTTCCATATGTAAAACAATCATATCCCATTTAGGTGGAGAGATAGGTGTCAGTTCTCAAGAGGGTAAAGGTTCTACTTTTTGGTTTACTCTGCCGGCAGGAGGTATTGTAAGAATGCATGAAGACTAAGAAAAATAGCTTCGTATTCTTGATCTCAAAACTTTTTATAATATAGATTACAGATATACATACCATTATTACTGATTTAAGAGTAGTAATGGTACAAACAAAGAAAAAACTGTTATTTTTGTATCGGCATGGGATTGTATGGGATGTTTGCAGAATAAATATAGGGATACAAAACTGACAGATATGGAAATTTTAGCATTAAAAGACAAGCATGTTCTTCCGACGCCGGAAGTCTTGAACAGTGTACTTCACGATAGCTATCCGGCTTTTGAAGAATGGGATAATGTACTCTCCGGATTGGATATAAAGCCGGAATGGAATTATTACAAAGATGGTAATGCATGGTTGTGTAAAATGATGTTCAAAAAGAAGAACTTGGGGTGGATCGGTGTTTTTGATGGTTATTTCAAAGTATCGTTCTATTTCACGGAGAAACATTTGAATGCTATTGTTGATTCTGACATCTCTGATACTATAAAGGAGGATTTTTATAATGCAAAACCCAGTGGAAGACTGTTGCCAATGACGGTTGCCGTTACGGATAAGGAAAAGCTGAAAGAGGTTTTGCCGGTATTGTTGTTTAAGAAAAACCTGAAATGATAATGTTTGCCCTTTATTAGTAAATGAAAAGGTGATTTAATGATGAGCCTATCAATATCCTCTCGTTCTTTATAAAAAACGTATCAATCTTATTGACTGATATATATCGGTCGGATTATGAAAGTAAATAATTGATATCTTTGTAATAACTGATTTTATTTTGCTGTGATTTAATGAAATATTTGCTACATGATTTAATTCATAATCCGATTAAACCATTCCGGTGGAATGCAATCTTATATTTTATAACGCTACTAACCAAAAAACAAAAAATAAAAATGGAAACAACTGCTAAGCTTTATTCACTGAATTACAGTAATGTGAAAACGTACCTGTTTGCTTTGCTATTTGTGGCAGGCAATATTGTATTACCCCAATTATGTCATTTGATTCCGGCCGGAGGTCCTACCCTATTGCCTATTTACTTTTTTACACTGATAGCTTCTTATAAATATGGTTTCCGGGTCGGTTTGCTGACTGCTGTATTATCTCCGGTTATTAATCATTTATTATTTGCAATGCCTTCTGCTGCTGTACTTCCGATTCTTCTTATTAAATCCGTATTATTTGCCGGATCGTCTGCGTTGGCGGCTCGTTATGCAAAGAAAATTTCATTGCCGGCCATTCTTGTGGCGATACTTGCTTATCAAGTTGTAGGTACAGCTTTTGAATGGGTGATTGAAAGAAATTTTTGGATAGCTATACAAGATTTCCGTATGGGAGTTCCGGGGATGTTGATTCAGTGGCTCGGTGGTTATGCCTTACTAAGAGGAATTGCTAAAATATAACTGATATGGCAAGAACTTTTAATGAAGTGATGGATCGTTTTCGTTCTATCACTTTTGAAGATGAATTCGATATCATAGTAGCTATAGCCAATGGTGGGATTGTGCCGGCAGGTATTATTAATCAACGTCTGCAAAAAGAGGTTCATTTATTGAAGATAAACTTGCGGGATGAGTATCAGCATCCCAAATATGACCGGCCGAAGCTTTTGGCACCTATTGATTTCGATTTTAGAAATAAACGTATTCTTTTGGTTGATGACCGTATAAAAACCGGTTCTACAATAATGCTGGCTAAAGAACTGATGCAAGATGCCCGGATGATAAAGACTTTTGCCGTTAATGGGAATGCGGATTATGCTCTTTTTGATGAAACTTGTTTTAAATTTCCGTGGATAATTTGAATTTGTAAATCTTAAACATACCTATGTGATGCGAGCTTGCATTATTGGTTGTGGGTAATAATCATAGAAAATAAATAAGATGGACAGGAGGGATTTTCTAAAAACTGTAGCAGTTTCCGGTGCGGCAATGACGATACAACGTTCTGAAGCGATGGAGATATTGACGCAAGCTGTAAATAGCACGGGCAAGCCTGATCTTGTGGCTGTGATGGGTGATGAACCGGAGCTTATGTTTCAACGTGCCATTGCCGAATTAGGAGGGATGAAACAGTTTGTGAAGTCCGGTCAAAAGGTAGTTGTGAAACCCAATATTGGATGGGATAAAGTACCGGAATTAGCAGGAAATACGAATCCGAAACTGGTTGCAGAAATTGTAAAACAATGTTTTGCTGCCGGTGCGAAAGAGGTTACCGTATTCGATCATACTTGTGACGATTGGCAGAAGTGCTATAAAAATAGTGGTATCGAATCTGCCGCCAAAGCTGCCGGAGCCAAAGTAATGCCTGCCCATCTGGAGTCATATTATCGTCCGGTAGATTTGTCTAAGGGTAAAAATATGAAAAAGGCCAAAATACACGAAGCGATTCTGAATTGCGATGTATGGATTAATGTGCCTATTCTGAAAAATCATGGCGGTGCTAATCTGACCATTGCAATGAAGAATCACATGGGAATTGTATGGGACCGCGGTTATTTTCATCAGAACGATTTACAGCAATGTATTGCTGATATCTGTACCATGCAGAAGAAAGCGGTTCTGAATGTAGTCGATGCTTACCGTATTATGAAAACTAATGGTCCGCGCGGACGATCGGCTTCGGATGTAGTATTGGCAAAAGGGCTTTTTGTATCGCCGGATATTGTAGCAGTGGACACGGCCGCCGCAAAATTTTTTAATCAAGTGCGCGAAATGCCGCTCGATACGGTAGGTCACCTTGCCAAGGGAGAAGCATTGAAGGTGGGAACAATGAATCTGGATAAACTGAATGTAAAGAGAATCAAGCTATAACACCATGTTGAGAAAGATACGTATAGGTATATCAGTGGTGCTGTTTTCACTGATTACATTCTTTTTTCTGGATTTCGCAGGCATATTGCCTAATAGTTTTCATCGGTTGGCTCACCTGCAATTTATACCGGCACTTCTTTCTTTTAGTGTCGGTATACTTATATTCTTAATTCTATTGACATTGCTTTTCGGACGTTTCTATTGTTCTACCATTTGTCCGATGGGAATTTTTCAGGATATAGTGGCACGTGTATCGAAATCTGTAGGAAAGAAAAGGAAAAGATATGGTTATAGTCCGGCAAAAAATATTCTTCGATGGGTAATTGTAGGCGTTACGGTCCTTGCATTTGCATGTGGCTTTACATTAATACTCGGATTGTTGGATCCTTATAGCGCATATGGTCGGATTGCGGTCAATGTATTTAAACCTGTATACATGTCCGGGAATAATTTGCTGGAATCTGTTTTTTCACGATTTGAAAATTATACTTTTTATCAGACCGATGCCTCTATTCTGAGTATGACCTCTTTTATGATAGCATTGGTCACTCTTGCGATTATAGGAATTCTGGCCTGGAAACATGGGCGCACATGGTGTAATACTATTTGTCCGGTAGGCACTGTCTTAGGGCTTTTGAGCCGTTTTTCTCTCTTCAAGGTTCGTATCGACAAAAATAAGTGCAATGGATGTGGTCTGTGTGCTACCAAATGTAAAGCTGCTTGTATCGACAGTAAAAAACATACAATCGACTATAGCCGTTGTGTAGATTGTTTTGATTGTCTGGAGTCTTGCAGCAAGCATGCGTTGGTTTATTCTCCTATTGTTTCAAAGAAGAAACAAGATACGGATACAGCTAAACGGCGTTTCCTGATGACTGGCGTAATGACAGCTGTTGCCGCTCCTAAAATTTTGGCTCAGATAAAAGAAACGACCGCTACATTGGGTGGTAAAAAGGCATATAAGAAAGAGAATCCGATCACTCCTCCGGGATCTGTCAGTCTTGAACACTTTCAGGCGCATTGTACTTCTTGTCACCTTTGCGTCAGTAAGTGTCCTTCGCATGTACTTAAACCGGCGTTAATGGAATATGGTTTGGAGGGAATGATGCAACCTACGGTTAGTTTTGAAAAAGGATTTTGCAATTTTGATTGTACCGTGTGCGGAGATGTGTGTCCCAACGGGGCTATAAAACCTTTGACCGTAGACGAAAAACATCTGACGCAAATGGGCCATGTGATTTTTATCGAAGAAAATTGTATTGTACATACTGATGGTACGAGTTGCGGGGCTTGTTCGGAGCACTGTCCTACGCAGGCGGTGGCAATGGTTCCTTACAAAGACGGACTTACCATTCCACAGGTAAACACGGAAATCTGTGTAGGTTGCGGCGGGGGTGGGTATGGGGGCGCTTTGTAAAATTCT
>OAVB01002127.1_pt1 | contig 10377 bp, 6 predicted proteins | sample 1516871 | NCBI WGS metagenome assembly OAVB01 (sample SAMEA2580069, study PRJEB22360) | human gut metagenome | biome: human gut; feature: human-associated habitat; material: faeces | place: Denmark | collected 2008/2010 | reverse complement strand
CGGTATTTCTTGAAAATGCTGCGGTGGCTCTCGTCCACGATGATGAGGTCAAAGTGGGCGGGCGAAAACAGCGGCACGCCGTCCTTGGTCTTGGCGTTGTCGATGGCGTTGAGCATGGTGGGATAGGTGGAAAACACGATGCGCGCGGCCTTATCGTCCTTGGAGGAGCAGAGGTTGCACAGCGACTGGTCGGGCAGATACTTCTTGAAGTCGTCCTTTGCCTGCTTGACCAGCGCGGTGCGGTCCGCCAGAAAGAGCACGTTGGTCACATGACCGCCCCGGCTCAGCACATCGGTCAGGCTGGATGCGGTGCGGGTCTTGCCCGTGCCAGTAGCCATGACCAGCAGATTGCGCCGGAAGCCCTGCGTAATATGGGCGCAGACAGCCCGGATGGCGTTTTTCTGGTAGTAGCGGTCGGTGATTTTGTCATCAATTTCAATGGTGTCCAGCGGCTTTTTCTCGGTGCGGCGGTTCATCAGCTTCTGCAAGTCGTCCTTGCAGAACACCCCGCTCACGGCACGCTGCGGGCCGCTCTGCTCATCCCAGAAATAGGTGGTGTAGCCGTTGGTGGTAAACAGCATCGGACGGCGGCCAAACTTCTGCTCCAGACAGTCTGCATAAAGCTGCGCCTGCTTGCGCCCGTTGTTGGGGTCTTTGGTGCTGCGCTTGGCTTCAATGACCGCCAGCGGCAAGCCGTCCTTGCCCATCAGCAGATAGTCCGCATAGCCCTTCTGCCCCAGCACGCCGTTCATGTTGTCCACTTCGTACTCGGTGCGCACATCAGCGGCCGGCCCGGTAAATTTCCAGCCCATGGCCTTGAGGTCGATGTCGATGATCTTCTGCCGCGTCTCGGCCTCGGTCAGGTCGGCGGCGGTGAAACTGCGGCTCTGCTGGTTCTGCTGTTTGCTGGCCGTGTACGCCGCCGAAAGGCTCTCCACCTGCTTGCGCAACGCTTCCAGCTCGGCATCTTTCTGGGTCAGCAGGCTTTCCTGCTCCCGGATCTTCTTTTCGTCCAGTGCTACCTTTTCGCCGGGGATGGCTGTTTCATCAAAGGAGCGCTCCACATAGTCCGTGCCGTAGCAGTACTCCACCCACTGGATGAAATCGAACAGCCCCCGCAGGCTGAACACTGCATCCGCCGCCGACACACTATGCCCCGTATGTACCGCCAGATTGCCCGCCTTCACGATGCTGGGCAGCACGCTCCACACATTGCGGTCCACTGCGAACCGGAAACTCGGCTCGTGCAGCAGGGATTGCAGGTTGTCCTTGTAGGGCATCGTGATGGTTTTGTCTGCCGCATATACCCACTTCACCGCCAACTCCAACGCCTTCCGACACCCCACCGCGCACATCGCCGGGGAGGTGGAGAACACTTTCTCGGCCTCGATGGCAGAATTGGCGAAGAGGGAATATTCAGGTTTGGTGGCAAGAGAGGAGAAGTTGGACATGGGAAGGCTCCTTTCAACTTATCTCACGAAAAATCGTATGATATAGTTTCTGTAAAATTAATAGAATCTGCATCATTTGCAATTAGCATTCTAACCGTTTCAAACAAAAGTGACATTGCCATAAATGATGTTCCAGAAAATCGTTCATAATCATCTAATGTTTCAACTGTTAAATCACAATTACTTATTGCAAGCTCTCCATGAACGAATTTTGATCGAAGCGAATACATTTTCTTTATTTCATCTTTTGAAATCATTGGAAAAATTTTATTTATTCTTTTTTGCAGTGTGTAAGAAATTCCAGATTTTCCGGGAGAATAAATGCTTTCCAATCCAATGATAGAATAAATCAGTCCCTCATGATATTGACGGTTAAATACATATGTGAGTGCCGAAAATGCACTTGGGGATTTATCACGATTTCCACATAAACTTGTGTGATTTTTAATCCACATCAATGCTTTCTTATAGCTTACATCAACCTTTTTTATTGTTTTGTATTCTTTTAGAGTTCCAATTGGAATTATTTCTTTGACATAATTTTCGCTTGAATAATAAATTTCATTGATATACACTTCTGTATTCCACACATGCATATGAGGTTGTGTAAAAACAAAAGCCATTACAAGTGCCAGATTTAATTTTGCAATGTATTCTTCATAAAAACTATCAAAATAATCCCACTCACACTCTGAAGCATCGCAGTTCGGAAAGATGATTTTATTAGTATCAAGATCAACATTAGAAGATATTATCATATCAAACGTCATTGCCGCTTTATAACTACTATGCATTTCCAGCAAATTTTTATACTCGTTTTTTAATTTATCATCCGTTGGATTTTGTTTTACTTCTGCTTCTTTTAGTTCTATGTTTTTCTCATAATGTGGAATGATAATCGCTTTCGATGTTATATCAACCATTTCATGGTATATATTCCATCGAAATGACAAGTCATCCACACATTTCTCTATAGCATTTTTAAACCCTTCCGTATCCTCATCACCTTGAATAATGTGCATTGTTATGGCTATTCGCGTCATATAATCCTCACTTGCTCTCATATTCATATGATTGACACTTAATAAACTCCCTCCGTCACGGCTGCGCCGTGCCACCTCCCTCAAAGAGGGAGGCTTTTGCCTTGCAGCCGCGTTAAGGCTCCCTCTTTGAGGGGGCTGTCGCCGTCAGGCGACTGGGGGAGTTTTACCCAAAATACTCCTGCATCAGCGCTTTTTTCATCAATTCCAGCTTCTCAAGGCTCTGCTGTACGGTCTGTTTCTGCTGGTCTACACGTTCCACAAAGGCGGCGAATTCGTTTTGCAGGGAAAGAGGGGGTAAAGCAACTTGCAATTGTTTGAGTTTAATCCCCGGTAAATGCGCGATAGTAGCTTTTGCTCCAGCAATTTCTGCAAATCCGCCATGATTGCAATTATACTTGAACCACCACGCAAGATAGTCTGGCTGAACAAGCTGACGATTACAACGTACTCGATGTAATGCTTTCTGGAAAAAACATGGCTGTATCTCATTGTGCCACACAGCACAACGACCAATTTCACCTCCTTCACACACCAAAAGATCTCCGTCCCTTAATTCAAACTCTTTTTGCTCAGCTTCATTAAAATCCATTTGATTCAGATTGTCCACATTAAAATTAAACCACTGTACATTGAAATTTGCCAAATAGGGATAACTGTATTTTCCTGTTTGCTGTTTTGCATCCAGCATTTTTCCTAGCCGAGAGGACGCAATATCTGAAAAATTATGAATCGGCCACGATTTATCATTGCGAATTATATTTCCAAACATCTCCACAAACCGTGCCTTTACCAGTTCGTCCAGTTTGGCAAGCTGCTGCTTACGAAGAAAAATTAGCTTTGATGCCTTATCCAGCACTTTTACAATTTGCATTTGGTGCTCAAGCTCAGGGATTTTTATATCCAGTTGACTAACCTGTTTGAGATAAATTCCTTTCTGTGCTACACCACGAGCTTCTTTTTCTAAAAACGGCCGCATATTTTGGAGTTGATACATTAGATAACGATTGTTTACAATTTCTCGCTCGGGCTTGATTACTGCAACACTTCGTTGCAAGCAAATGCCGTTCAATTCTTTCGGAACAATTGCAACTCGGCCAATCGTTCCTACAATCGTCATTAGTAAATCGCCTTCGCAAACGGTTGTTCGATTATTTTCTGCGATGTAGTCACTATGTGAAAGAAATCGTGGTGAATCCAATGTAATAAAGTCATCGTCGATATTTTTAGAGCTCAGCATTAGGTACTCGCTCTGTTCAACACCTGATGGCGGGTTATGACTACCATCTGTAATCTGAATGCAAACCTCTCCCAACTTCGCCATCACACCATCTCCTCCAGCTCTGCCAAACCCTTAGTGATCTCCATTTCCAGCTCATGCAGGTCGGCCAGAATTTCCGTGGTCGAGGGGTACTCCACCGGCACATACTCGGTCTCCTTGTACTTATTAATGGACAAATCGTACCTATTGGCGGCAATTTCTTCTTTGGGCACAAAGAAACTCTGCTCGGTGCGCTTGCGGTCAGTTTCGGCGTCGAGGTTCTGAAACCGGGCGATGATGTCCGGGATGTCGTTTTCCTTCACCTCGGTGCGCTTGTCGTCCAGCGAGAAACCGTCGGCTTTCATGTCGTAGAACCACACCTTATCGGTGCCGCCCGCGCCGGTCTTGGTAAACACCAGCACCGCTGTGGACACGCCTGCATAGGGCTTGAACACGCCGGAGGGCATGGAGATGACCGCCCGCAGCTGGTGGTTTTCAATCAGTTCTTTTCGGATGCTCTGGTGCGCCTTGCTGGAACCGAACAAAACGCCGTCCGGTACGATGCAGGCGCAGCGTCCGCCGGTTTTGAGCATTCGCAGGAAGAGCGCAAGGAACAAAAGCTCCGTCTTTTTGGTGTTGGTGACAGCCTTCAGGTCATCGTTGATGCTCTCGGCATCCACGGTGCCCTTGAACGGCGGGTTCGCAAGGCAAATGGTATACTTGCTGCAAATGGAGTTTTGCTTCGACACGCTGTCCTTGTAGTCGATCTCCGGGTTCGTGATGGAGTGGAGCATCAGGTTCATGGCCGAAATGCGCAGCATGGTGCGGTCCGTGTCAAAGCCGGTGAACATCGGGCCTGCAAAATGCTGCCACTGCTCCGGGGTCATGCTGTCCTCGTAGTAGGCGCGGAGGTACTGCGCACTGGACACCAGAAAGCCCGCCGTGCCGCAGGCGGGGTCGCAGATAAAGTCGTCCGGCGTAGGCTGCACCAGTTCCACCATCATGTCGCGGATGTGCTTGGGCGTGCGGAACTGGCCGTTCTGACCCGCTGTTGCCAGTTTGCCCAGCATATACTCGTACAGATCGCCCTGCATATCAAGGTCGGCAATGTCGTGGGTGTAAAGATCCTCCAGCCCGGTGATGATCTTTTGCAGCACCTGCGGCGTGGGAATCAGGAACATGGCATCGTCCATGTACCGCGCAAAGGCGGTGTTGCCCTCATCCGGGCGGGTAGGGTCGTCCTCGATTTCCACCAGCTCACCGTTTGCGTCAAAGTCCGGCAGACGGCCATACTTCATCTTTTTGATGGCCGGGAACACCCGCTGCTGTATGGTCAGGAAAATTTCGCGGGAATCTTTATCCTTGAAGCGGCTCCACCGCATAGACTGTCCTGCCGCGCTGGCCGGGAAGATGTGCTCCATCTTTTCGCCCGCCATGTTCTCAAAATCTTCGGTGGCAAGCTCTTTCTCGTCCAGTGACCGGATGAACATGAGATAGGTCAGCTGTTCAATGACGGTCAGCGGATTGGTGATACCGCCTGCCCAGATGTCCGTCCAGATCTTGTCTACCTTATTTTTAATGGCTCCTGTTACCATGCGTTCCTCCTGAATGTTTGCCAATCGCAAACGCTTTGCATCTTGAATTTTTGGTGATAATACCACAATTTTATTATAGCAGTGTACGATTGTATTTTCAATGTAGAGCGTTTAGCAGAAGTGCTTTCTTTAAAATGGCAAAGTGGATTTTATCTGCTTTGCCGTTTTTTCTTTACATCTGGACTCCAACATGTCTTTGTGCTATTCAGCGATTCCATCGCGCAGCCTGCGCTCTGCTTACCAACTGATGATCTCCGGCGGTGATGTGAAAGCCGTACAGGGAGCAATACTTGTGCAGGCTGCCCCGGTTGAAGCAGAACCGACCATCTCCGTGTCGGCACTGTTGGAGCTTCTGAAGGACGCAGACCCTGCCGTAAAAGCGCAGCTTCGCCTGGCTCTGCTGACCTGAATTGCAAAAAATAGCACGAATTACAGAGCAATTCACAGACTTACTCCATCTGACACGAAAAATGCAGACCGTGCAAAAACCGTGCAGAGACCGTGCAAATGGCGTATAAAAAGAAAATCCCACGAGGAATCATACGATTCTTCGTGGGATTTTGGTGCGCTCGAGGGAACTCGAATCCCTGGCCCTCTGATTAAAAGAGCCCACCGGGCAGAACACTCTGATTTTGAAACTTTCGAGTTTTCGTTATTTTTATGCAAAGCATCGTGATTTTTCACTGTGCAATTTCTGCGCCCTTTGTCGTATTTTGCAAGTCAGAGTGCCCATTGCATCCCTTGAAACCGTGCAAAAACAGTGCAGAAACCGTGCACTTACTCTGGGACAAATGAAAAATGATGATTTTTGATCCATGACTTGGTGGCGATTTGAGTGACCACAAAGGTATATTTGATATATAGGAAGAATAATGCCCACTTGTCTGAGGAGTTCTCAGGGGAGTGGGCAGTTCTGTATAATGGCATTTTGTATATGTCACTTGCCACTTTTAGCATGGAGGTTGCCAGTTTTTGAGATGAAGTTGACTCTTTTAGCATAAAGGTTGCCATTTGGGGAAAGAAGTTTCTGCTTTTTTATATGGCAAGTTTCCGCACTTTCCGCATTACTTTCCACACTTTCCGTACCCCATGAGATATGAACACCTGCTAAACTTTTTCAGAGATTGCTATTTTTTAAGGCATAGTTGCTAAATCTTGCCCAAAGGATGCTACATCTTAGTCCAAGGTCGCTAAACATAGCGCACAGAAAATCCCGCAATAATATAATATAATTAAACTTATGATAATTCGGATTATATTATTTCTTGTAAACTGCATCTTCCTGAATCAAAATCAAGTTCGGATTCTCTGCAGCCATCTCCACCAGTCGATCGGTAAAGCCGCTCTTAGAGAACAGTCCGTACACAATTTCATAGCCCTTAAAGGCCACTGTAAGTTCTTTGGACTGCCCCTTTTCTTGCAAGGCAGAGTAGACCGCCACATCCACAGGTTTCGCATGGTACTTGCACTCGCCAAGGAACAGCCGTTTGTGCTGATTGTCCACCGCAGCAACGTCGATTTCTGTGTCTCCCTCGTTGTCGTTGCGCCAGTAAGAGCCAATGCGTGAGGGTGCAAAGTCGATTTGTCCCTTGCGGCACAGCTCCGCAAAGATATTCCGGCAGATGCTCTCATAAGCGAAAGCCACAAATTTTTGCTTAAAGTCTTTGCCCATCTCATCCAGCACGATCTGCTGATTATCCAGTTCTAGCTCTCCCTTGAACGGGTACACATAGCGAAACCAGAAGCGAATAAAGTTGTCCGAAACATAGTACAGCCCCTTTCGGGAACGTTCCGGGTTCTTTTCTGTGATGGGAACATTCTTGGTGACAAAGCCAAGGTCAATCAGTGTTTTCAGGTACGGCGTAATGGCCGAAGTGTCCTGCGCCATCGTCATGCCGATTTTGCTCAGCTTGTGGTTGCCGTCCGAAATCGCTTTTAGCACGGAGAAATAGTTGATGGGCGTCTGCACTTCCTCGTTGAGCAGGAAATCAGGTTCTTCATACAAAAAGCCATTTTTCGACAGTACCACACGCCGAATCTGCTCCACCAGCGGCTCGTCCGTCTGGAAAAACTCCATATATTTCGGTACACCGCCTGTAATGGCATACTGCTCCACCGCCTGCTCAAACGACAGGTTTTGCGCCGCATACACGTCCATGAATTGCAGCGGCATCAGCCGAATCTGCGCCGTTCTGCGGCCATAGAGCGGGCTGTCGTAGGCTAGAGCGTGCTTTTTCATCATGCTGATCAGGGAACCGCAGAGGATCAGCATCACATTGTGGTCTTTCAGCACTTCATCCCATGCGTTTTGCAGGATGGACGGAAAATCCGGGTTCGTTTTGACCAGATACGGAAATTCGTCAATGACAAGCACCTTTTTTTCATCCGGGTGGTCGTCTGCTACCACCTGAAATAAATCAAGCCAGTCAGTAAATGTGACCTTGCTGAGCATGGGGTTCTTTGTGGTACGGGAAAGCACCCCGGCAAACCGCTTCATGCTCTGGGCTTCGCTCTCTGTGGTTGCCAGAAAGTAGAATGCGCGTTTGTCCTTGATAAACTCTTTGATCAACGTCGTTTTTCCAACGCGCCGTCTGCCATAGATCACCACAAAGCCGCTGCTGCGCTCTAATTCTGCATTCAGCGTTGCCAGTTCGGATGTTCTGCCGATGAAGTCCATACCATTCACCTCTTGCTTAATATAATTTGAATTATGATAATTTCAATTATATTATAGCTGTTCTGCACAAAACCGTCAATAGGACGAAACATCGAATTCTCAACATCAAATTCATACAATGTAGAAAACTCCGGGCTTCCCCCTTTTGCAGATTGAACCGATCCCGAAGAAACGGTATAATAACAGTATAACAAATTATTGTTTGTCGGGCTTATTTTCTCGACACGCAGGAGGAACATACATGGTAACCGGAGAACTGAAAAGCAAAATTGACAGCCTGTGGGAAATTTTCTGGACGGGTGGCCTGACGAATCCCTTGGATGTGATCGAGCAGATGACCTATCTGATGTTCATTCACGACCTCGATGAAAGCGACAACACCCACGCCAAAGAAGCCGCTATGCTGGGTCTGCCCTACAAGAGCATCTTTGCAGGCGAGGTACAGGTCGGGGAGCGCACTGTGGACGGTGCACAGCTCAAATGGAGCGTTTTCCACGATTTCCCGGCAGGCAAAATGTACTCCACCATGCAGGAGATGGTGTTCCCCTTCATCAAGAATCTGCACGGCGACAAGGACAGTGCCTACGCCAAGTACATGGGTGATGCCATTTTCAAAGTGCCCACGCCGCTGATGCTGGATAAAATCGTGACTGCCATGGACGGAATGTATGAGCAGGCGGCGCAGCTTTCCAACACTGACATTCGCGGCGACATCTACGAATACCTGCTTTCCAAGCTGGCAACGGCGGGTGTCAACGGTCAGTTCCGCACCCCACGCCACATCATCCGCATGATGGTTGACCTGATGCAGCCCCGCGCTGATGATGTGATTTGCGACCCGGCCTGCGGCACGGCTGGCTTCCTTGTGGCCGCTGGCGAATATCTGCGTGAAAATCGCAAGCAGGAAGTGTTCTTTGACCGCAAAAACAAAGACCACTACATGAACCACATGTTCCACGGCTTCGATATGGACCGCACCATGCTGCGCATCGGTGCTATGAACATGATGCTCCACGGCGTGGACAACCCGTTCATCGAGTACCGCGACAGCCTGAGCGACCAGAACCCTGACAAGGACAAATACAGCCTGATTCTGGCAAATCCCCCATTCAAGGGCAGTCTGGACTACGACATTGTTTCCACCGACCTGCTCAAGCTCTGCAAAACCAAAAAGACCGAGCTGCTGTTCCTCGCCCTGTTCCTGCGGATGCTGAAGGTCGGCGGACGCTGTGCCTGCATCGTCCCGGATGGCGTTCTGTTCGGCTCTTCCACTGCACACAAGGCGATTCGCAAGGAGATCATCGAGAACAACCGTCTGGAAGCTGTGATTTCCATGCCCTCCGGCGTGTTCAAGCCCTATGCGGGCGTTTCTACTGCCATCCTGATTTTCACCAAGACCGGCCACGGTGGCACCGATAACGTCTGGTTCTACGATATGAAGGCCGACGGCTTCTCGCTGGACGATAAGCGCAGCCCGACCACGGAAAACGACATCCCCGATATTATCGCCCGGTTCCACAACCGGGAGGCTGAAGCCACCCGTGAGCGCACGGAACAGAGCTTCTTTGTGCCGAAAGACGAGATTGCGGGCAACGACTATGATTTGTCCATCAACAAGTATAAAAAGACCGAGTATGTGCCGGTGGAGTATCCTTCCACACAGGAAATTATGGCACAGCTGCGTGATTTGCAGAAGAAGATTGACGCAGAGATGGACGCTTTGGAAGAACTTTTGAAATGAAACAATTCTAATTTGTGGGAGAGACAGATGGCTAAGCTATTAGAGATAACAGGTAAGGCTATTTCAGGCGAGTGGGGTCAAGATGACGATACTGGTACAGGTATTCCTGTGCTCAGAACTACGAATTTCACCAATGAAGGCTTTGTAAACTATAAAAATGTCGTAACTCGTTCGATTTCAAAGAAAAACATTGCGGAAAAGTACTTGAGACATGGTGATGTTATCATTGAGAAATCAGGCGGAAGTGATAAGCAGCCTGTCGGTCGTGTGATTTTCTTCGAGGGTGAAGAAAATAAATACCTCTTTAACAATTTCACCGGATTGCTTCGCGTTCAAAACCCAGAAGAATGGTTGCCTAAGTATGTTTTCTATGCCCTTTATACGTATTATCGCAATGGTGGAACGAGAGCATTTGAAAACAGGACAACTGGGCTTCATAATTTACAAGTAGACAACTATGTAAAAAGTGTCGATATTCCAAAACTTTCCTATCGAAAGCAACAGCACATTTGCGAAACCCTCGACCATGTGCGCGATGCCGTTGCATATCGGGAGCGGCAGCTCACCAAGCTGGACGAGCTTATCAAAGCTCGATTTGTCGAAATGTTTGGG
>OAVB01002126.1_pt1 | contig 10390 bp, 9 predicted proteins | sample 1516871 | NCBI WGS metagenome assembly OAVB01 (sample SAMEA2580069, study PRJEB22360) | human gut metagenome | biome: human gut; feature: human-associated habitat; material: faeces | place: Denmark | collected 2008/2010 | reverse complement strand
CTATTTCTTTTTTCGCCCGGCTCATGAAGAGGAGAATGTCTTTTTCATTTTGTTCCTGTCCGGTGCACTCGGAAAATAAAATAATTTTCTGTCCTTTTGTTTGTTTCATAATTTCATACAGCCGGTACTCGATATGATTTTTATTTTTTCCTGCAAGCTCTTTTCTTCCAGGTCCCGTCATGAGACAGCGGTCTGTCAGTACAGCCGCTTCTTCTACTGTAGGAAGAGATTCTCCAGCATGCCAGCTGAAAATCTGGGCAGGATATTTTCTGAGGAGAGGAAACATGATATTTTCACCGGGAGCATGAAGAATATTGCACCATCCCGGGGAAGCGGATAAAACGGCGAGATCATAGGGTCTGCCGTATTCTTTATACATCTCTTCTTCCGTAACCGCATAGGAGGCTTCGCCTGCCACAAAAAAGATACCGTCCGCTCCCATTTCTATAACTCTCCGGACAAATGCACAGGTAGATTCCGTAACGGTCTCCAAAACCTGTTTTGCTTCCTTTCCGTATCCGTCTTTTATATACTCTTTAAAATCGGGAAACAGACGGGCCGCTGTTGTTAAGGGACTGAAAATCACATAAACGACAGGTACTTTCCCTTTTGTTTTTTTCAGCAGACATCTTAAATATTTCTGTTCTTCCGCCGGTGCCCCCTGATTCATTGACGGAGATTTTATTTCCTCCCCGTCTGCCGGTTCCGGACCGGAAAAGAAATCCCATCCGCTGCAAAAATCTTTGATGTACCTATCACTGTGCATGGCAATAAGCAAATCCGGATCATACATCTGCAATATGCTCTCCATGAAATCTGCATGTTCAGGAGGAGTCATTTCCTCTTCCGGCGAAATCCAAAGCGTATAGGGAATCGTATCTGCCGCCGCTCCATGAATGGCGGCTTCTATTCTTTCCTTTTTTGTCATCGTTTCCGTTTTTTTCTTTTTCATGTCCTCTCCTTTACCATGCCGCTACCGTCCCGTCGGCTCTGGGTTCTGTCGCTCCTGCAAGAACTCCGTTTTCGTCCCTGCAGATAATCTCCCCTCTTCCAAAGGCCTGTAAATCACTGTTGATTTCGATTTCATGCCCTTTTTTTCGCAAATTTTCTATCACCTCGGGAGAAAACGCTGCTTCCACTTCAAATTTTTTTCCGCCCACCCATTGCCAGCGGGGTGCATCTAAGGCTTCCTGCGGATTTTTATCAAAATCTATCATATGGGTAATCACTTGCAAGTGTCCCTGGGGCTGCATGAATCCTCCCATGACGCCGAACGGTCCTATCGCTCTTCCGCCTTTTGTCAAAAAGCCGGGAATAATCGTATGATACGTCCGCTTTCTCGGTGCCAGATAATTATCATGTCCTTCATCAAGACTGAAATTGGCTCCTCTGTCCTGCAAGGCAATTCCTGTTCCAGGAATCACGATGCCGCTGCCGAAATGATAATAATTACTTTGGATATATGAAACCATATTTCCTTCTCCGTCAGCCGTACAAAGGTATACCGTACCGCCTGTAAAAGGATTGCCCGCTTCCGGAGACTTCGCCGTATTTCCGATTTCCAGACTCCGCTTGACTCCATAATTCTTACTCAACAAGTCTTTGACAGAAACCTTCATACAGGCGGGATCGGTGATATACTTTTGCCCGTCTGCATAAGCCAGTTTCATCGCTTCCATTTGAAAGTGCAATGTCTCCGCATTATCTCTTGTATCAAAATGGAAATTTTCCAATATATTCAATGCCATTAACGGCACAATTCCATGTCCGTTAGGCGGAAGTTCCCATACATCGTAACCGCGGTACGACACGGAAACGGGATCTGTCCATTCCGGTTTCCAGTCCCGTAAATCTTCCCTGCTCAAAAATCCTCCCGTTTCATCAGAAAAACGGATGGTTTTTTCTGCCAGTTCTCCCTCATAAAAATCCCTGCACCCCGTTTTTGCCAGTGTTTCCAATGTCTTTTTGTGATCGGGCAATGTGCAGATATCACCGGGACGGGGTATATTTCCATTTTTTGTAAAGGTCGTAAACCAGCCTTGAAAAGCGGGGTCGTTTTTATATATTTTCAGCCGCTCAAATTCCTGCTTCCACTCTCCCGCCACAAAATTCGATACGGGATACCCTTCTTCCGCATAAGAAATTGCCGGCTCAAAAAGCGCCGGAAAAGGAAGTTTACCGAAACGACGGGACAATTCATACCACGCCTGCGGAGCGCCGGGCACTGTCATGGGAATCCACCCCCGCAAGGGCATTTCTTTATATCCCTGCTCTTTTACCGTTCTGCCGCTCAATTTTTCAGGTGACCACCCCGATGCATTCAGACCGTACATCTTATTCTTCATCCAAACAATCGCAAAAGCATCACTTCCGATACCGTTTGAGACCGGCTCGACCACGGTCAGGCAAATAGCGGACGCGACCGCTGCATCGACAGCATTTCCGCCTGCTTTCAGCATGTCCAGTCCCGCCTGGGCCGCTAAATGGGACGCCGTACAAACCATGCCGCGTGATCCGTATACCAAACTCCGCCTTGAAGGATAGGAATATTTCTGCTTGTAAGAATGAAAATCAAACATAGCCCCTCCCGTTTTTTCTTTATTATACTAAACAAACCTACCTTATGAATATACTTTACGGCAATATAAAAGCTCTCCGGAGAGAGCTCTTTTTACATATTCGCTTTTTTCCAGTCATCTTTGAATTTCATAATTCCCTGGTCCGTCAGAGGATGCTTCATCGCATCAAGAAGTACCTGATAAGGAACTGTCGCAATATCCGCCCCGGCTAATGCACACTCCACGATATGGCGGGGTTTCCTGATAGATGCGGCAATAACTTTTGTTTCTATTTCTTGTAATTTAAAAATTTTTGAAATTGTCGAAATCAATTCCACGCCGTCCCAACCGATATCATCTATGCGGCCTACAAAAGGACTTACATAAGACGCTCCCGCCCGGGCTGCCAGGATTGCCTGATTGGCAGAAAATACAAGTGTCACATTGGTACGGATTCCCAGCTTTTTTAATCCTTTGACCGCCTTCATTCCCTCCGGCGTCATCGGAATTTTTACCACCACCCGCGGAGCGAGTGCTGCGAGAATTCTTCCCTCTTCAATCATGTCATCCGCTTTATCGGACAAAACCTCGGCTGAAACAGGTCCATCCACAATCCCTGCGATTTCCTGAATTACGGAATGAAAATCCTTTCCTTCCTTTGCAACCAGGGACGGATTTGTCGTAACGCCCGAGATAAAACCGAGCTCATTTGCTTCTTTGATGGCTTCTATATCTGCCGTATCTATAAAAAATTCCATAGTTCCTTCTTTCCTCATTTTATAAGAAATTTCAGTTTATTCGTTTCCACAGATTTCGTTGTACCATGAAACACGAAAAGTGTCAAACTTCTTCTCTTTTTCCCGAAACGGGCAGTATTTCTTTTATGTATGAAAATTTTATTTTAATCTGTTATTTTCATAAAATAAAACTTATTTAATCAATTTTATTTTCTTTTTCTCGTTTATTTTCTATCAGTTTTTTTATTCATAGTTTTACATGCAGAATCTTTTTAATCATTGAATAATGATAGAGTGAAGAGTATAATTTATGCAATAGCAGGTATTTACCTAAGGAGGATTTATGAGACTCACACTTCTCGCGCTGACGTACTTCCAAAAAACGGCGGAAATGCAGCATCTTACCCATGCCGCACAAGCACTTCATATATCGCAGCCCTCTCTTTCCCATACCATAAAAATGTTGGAATTGGAATTGGGTGTCCCTCTTTTTCGCAGAGCAGGCAGAAATATCGTACTGACAAAATACGGTGAAATTTTGCTGAGCCATACCAACCGGATTATGCGGGAACTCAAGAGTGCTCAAAAGGAACTGGAAGATGCCAAAGAAGCCCAGGATATGACTGTGACGATTTCTATTTTTGCAGCGTCGATGATTATCCCTGCTTTTCTTACGGAATTTAAGAAAGAATATCCGCAAATCCGCTTTGAAATTATCCAACAGCGTGACCAGGCAGACCGTCGTCATCACGGACATGTCGATTTATATCTTTCGAGCAGTATCAATCCGATTGACAACGATCACTCGGCCACCCTTCTGCGGGAAGATATCATGCTTGCCATGCCCGACACCCATCCGCTGGCCGATAAAAAATCCGTAAACCTTGAAGACTTTGAAAAATCAGATTTTATTTCGCTCCAGCAAGGCGCGGTTCTCCGGAGCATCACCGACTTTTACTGCCAGATGGCGGGATTCACGCCCCATGTCATTTTGGAAAGTGACAACCCCGGCACAGTCCGCGAATTTATCAAAGCCGGTCTGGGCGTTTCTTTCGCCCCCAGCATTACCTGGCACGGTGTCGGCGGTGACAAGGTCTCACTCGTTCCCATTGCATCCCCGAATTGCCAGCGTTACATCGGTCTTACCTGGGAGAAAGGACACACTTTATCTGCCCCCGCCGAAAGCGTAAAACAGTATTTCATTAAAAATTTTGCCGGATTTGCAAAAAAGTTTGCTGCCGGTAAAAAATAAAACACTCCGCTCACTTACATAAAGGAAACCTCTATGAAAAAATTCCTGTCTCTTATTTTAGCCGTATTTCTTTCCTTCTTTCTCCTTACCGCATGCGGCACGAATCAGAAGCCTCACACAACGCCCTCAGCGGGTGCGGCTTATTCCTCCGAAAAAGAAGACGGCGGAATTACCGTCAAAAAAGACGGCACCTATACGGATAAAAATCATGTCGCCGCTTATATTCACAAATATAAAACGCTTCCCTCAAATTACATTACAAAAAAAGAAGCGCGAAAACTGGGTTGGAAAGAAGAAGGCACCCTTGACCGCGTAGCCCCGGGAAAAAGTATCGGCGGTGACCGTTTCGGGAACTACGAAAAACTTCTTCCTGAAAAAAGCGGCCGTACGTGGAAAGAATGTGATATTGACTATGTAAAAGGAAACAGAAATGCCAAACGTATCTGCTATTCCGATGACGGCTTGATTTACTACTCCCCGTCCCATTATAAAGACTTCGAACGATTATATTAAAAGAGGCTTCCCATGGAAATCAAACTTGCTCTCCCTTATTTCAAAACAAAAGAAAAGGCTCATATCTACCTGAAGCAGGTTCTCCGTCTGCCTTCTTATTACGGAAATAATCTGGACGCTCTCTATGATTGCCTTACCGATATTCATGAGGAACAGACAATCATTATTCCGAAAGAAATCATGATTCCCCCGTATTTGGGAACTTACGGAAAACAAATGCTCCGGGTTTTCGAGGACGCGGCAAAAGAGAATCCGCATTTACAAATTTTTATCAAATAAACAGAAGACATTATAGAAAGTAAAAGCAAATACCGGTCATCCGAAACGGAAAACCGGTATTTTATTTTGCCCGGTTCGGTGTCAGAAAATATATTCCTTATTATTTACCTGCGCATACCGCTTTAGTTATATGGGGTTCCGCTACCGTGATATGATATCCCCGGCATTTATTTCTTATCTTTAAGCAAGTCTGATACTTTTATATAGCGTCCTTAACTTTCTTTTTCTGCATACTAAACAATTTCGGATTATTATGGTATTATTATCTTAGATTAATATTTATGGATTGTTTTTTTATTTTTATTTTTATTTCTTCCACAGGGCATTTATGAAAACACAGTCAAAATCAAATCTAATGGAAGCCTCTCTTTGGTTTACAATCATTTCATTTTTGCTGGTTATAAGCATGATTGTTTCTGTCCGTTTCGGCTCCGTCTATATACCGGCAGCCGATTTGATTTCCGAAGTGATTTCCTTTGTACGGGACGGACATACGGCAGATACATCGTCATCTTTGATTCTTTGGCAAATCCGTATTCCCCGCACCATTTTTGCGGCACTTTGCGGAATGGGTCTTTCTCTTTGCGGTCTTGTTCTCCAGACCATGACAAGAAATGATCTGGCCGATCCTTATGTCCTCGGCGTATCTTCCGGTGCCAGTACAGGCGCCGTCATTGCCATCATCTGGGGCTGGTTTTCTTTCATGGGAGACTACAATATTTCTTCCGGCGCTTTTATCGGCGCTGCTGTTTCCACTCTGATAGTAACTGTTTGTGCAGGAAAAAGCTCAAGCCCTGTCCGGCTGATTCTTGTCGGGATGGGTGTTTCCGCTTTATTTTCTTCCCTCACAATGATGATTATTTACGGAGCAAAGCATGAAGCACAAGTGCGGAGTGCCATGTTCTGGCTTTTGGGAAGCCTTTCCGGTATGCAATGGGGCGATTTGTCTTCCATTACCATTCCGGTTTTTCTTATGGCCTTTTTTCTCTGGCTCATACGGAGCGATCTCGATTTGATGCTTCTCGGTGAAGGCGAAGCGGAATATCTGGGGCTCAATAGAAAACGACTTCAGCTTTTGGTTGTTATCATATCTTCCCTCGTCGTTGCTTTCCTTGTTTCGAAAGCGGGCATTATCGGATTTGCCGGATTGATTACCCCGCATCTCGCCAGAGCCGTGGCAGGTCCTACGCACGGTAAACTCGTTATCTTCTCCTCTCTTATAGGTGCCTTGGTCATGGTTTGGGCCGATGTCCTTTCCCGTGCAATGTTTGCACCCGAAGAAATTCCGATAGGCGTTCTTACCTCCATTGTCGGAGCTCCTATATTCCTTTGGATTGTCACCCATCGTTACGGAGAACAATCATGATTACTGTAGAAAATTTATCCTATCAAATCGGAGAAAAAGAAATTTTGAAAAACCTTTCTTTTTCTGTAGAAGAAGGCAGCATGACTTGCATTGTCGGTCCTAACGGCTGCGGAAAATCAACACTTCTTTCCCATATATCACGCCGTCTGCCCAGCAGAAATTCCGTTTTCTATAAAGGCAAAGCCGTCGAATATATTCCCCGCAGAGAATATGCAAAAGAAGTGGCTGTTATGGTCCAGCAGGGTTTCGGCATTGTCGGTGAACTGAAAGCCGAAGATGTCGTGCTTGCAGGACGCTATCCTTTTAAAAAACGTTTTGCCGATTACTCGGCGGAAGATCATGAAATCGTTGAAAAAGTCATGGAAGAAACGGGGGCTATGCCTCTTTACGGCCGGGAAATCAAGCATATGTCAGGCGGCGAAAAACAGCGTCTTCTCATTGCCAAGGCCTTTGCACAAAATCCCGAGCTTCTTCTCATGGATGAACCGACCAACCATTTGGATGTGAAATATAAACTGGCCCTTATGGAACATCTGAAACGGTTCCACGCACACGGAACGGTCATCATCGTACTCCATGATTTATCTCTGGCGGCCAGGTATTGTGATCATGCCATCATTATGAAAGCCGGTGAAATCATCGACCAAGGATTGACGGAAAATGTTCTCACTGCCGAAAAGATGAGCCGCCTTTTTGAAGTACCTTTTTACCATGCTGTCCATGAGGAAAAACGTTTCCTCTATTGTTAAATCATATGTGGGCAATATTTATGTCTAAAGGAGGACAAAATGAAAAAAAGTTTTAAACCCTTATTGACCGCACTTGTCATCACCATGACCTCAGGAATTATTTTATCCGGTTGCGGTACCGGCACGGCACCTAAGAAAGAAAATGCTTCTTCTGCTGTAAGCTGGGTAGAAACTCTGGATGGCAAAAAAGTAGACATGAAAGTCACACAGGCTCCTAAAAAAGCCGTATCCATGTCTTTTGCAACAACAGAAATGATGCTTGCTTTAGGACTCCAGGATCAAATGGCGGGAACCGCATTCAAAGAAGAAGATATTTACAAGCCTTTGGCTGAAGCATATTCAAAAGTTCCCGTTCTGGCTGAAAAATGGCCGTCTTACGAAAAACTGATGTCCGTACATCCTGATTTTGTAACCGGCTGGGAAGTACCGTTTACCAAAAGAGGCATTCCTGCCGAAAAAATTATAGCAGCAGGCATTCCTATTTTCGTTCCGGATTCCATGCAGGATACCAATGCCACCTTGGAAACCAACTTCAATGATATGTTGGAATACGGAAAAATCTTCCATAAAGAAGACAATGCTAAGAAATGGGTAGACGGCCAGAAGAAGAAACTGGAAGAAGTACAGTCTAAATTAAAGAATCTGCCGGAAGTAACCGCTTTCGTATTTGACTCTGAAGACGGAGATCCTTTCACCGTATTTGAAGGCTACACCACCAATATTCTCAAACTTATCGGCGTAAAGAATGTAATGTCCGGCCAAAACGTAGACAAGACATGGGCAAAAACCAGCTGGGAATCCTTTGTTCAGGCTAATCCCGATTACATCATCATCGTTGATTACTCCACCAGTGACCGGAATGACGGTGACTTTGAAAAGAAAGTAGAAAAGCTGAAAAACAATCCGCAGCTTGCCGGCGTAAAAGCTATCAAAGAAAATCATTTCATCCGTGTCCGTCTCTCTGAAATCACCCCGGGTGTCAGAACCGTCGATGCTCTCGAACGTCTTGCTAAAGAAATGCATCCCGACATGAAATAAAAGATAAAATATAACGATTCTGGTTTCACGTCGTGCCGTAAAGGAGCTCGATCATGAAAAATCACTTAAAGAAATCTATAACACTGTTTCTGGCTGCTGCAAGTATCGGACTCGTACTTACAGGATGAAATCCTGCAACCAAGCCGACCGATAAAGCAAGCGGTACCACTTGGACAGAAACTATCGATGGCAAAAAAATAGACATGAAAGTATCCGCCCCGCCGAAACGGGCCGTCACCATGTCATTTGCACCCACGGAAATGCTGCTCACCATCGGAGCGGAGAAACAAATGGCAGGCACCTCATTCAAAGAAGAAGAACTCTATGAACCGATTGCCGAAGCCTACAAAAGAGTTCCCGTTCTGGCTGAAAAATGGCCGTCGTACGAAAAATTTATGTCCGTCAAGCCGGACTTTGTCATCGGTTGGGAAGTCGATTTCAGTAAACGTGCCATTCCCGCTGAAAAAATCATTTCCGCCGGTGTTCCCATTTTCATTCCCGACTCCATGCAGGATACCAATGCAACTTTGGAAACCAATTTCAATGATATGTTGGAACTCGGTAAAATATTCGGTTTGGAAGACAACGCTCGGAAATGGGTGGACAGCCAGAAGAAGAAACTGGGCAACATCCAGGACAAAATCAAAGATATCCCTCATGTCAGAGTTTTCGTCTTTGATTCTGAAGACGATGCTCCTTTCACCGTTTTTGAAGGATATACCACCAACGTTTTGAAACTCATCGGCGCCGACAATGTCATGGCCGGTCAGGGCGTTGACAAAACCTGGGCAAAAACAAGTTGGGAATCTTTCGTTCAAGCGAACCCGGACTACGTTATCATTGTCGACTACACTGCCAGCGACAGAACGGATGATGACTTTGCCAATAAAGTGGAAAGACTGAAAAATAATCCCCAGCTTTCCTCCGTAACAGCGATTAAAGAAAATCATTTCCTTCGTGTCCGTCTTGCAGAAATCACCCCCGGCGTGAGAACCGTGGACGCTTTGGAACGGCTTGTTAAAGAAATTCATCCGGATATGAAATAAGAAGTTCGACTTCGATAAAAACAGCTGCCTGTTAAAAGGGCGGCTGTTTTTTTATGTTCCGACTTTCCGCAACGGCAATTCTTTATTTTTCAGGCCTGTCATTTCTTATCCGAAGAATTTTTTGAAAAACCCAAGAAAAACACTGTATAAAGTAAAAATTCATGATATGATTAACATAATATCATCGATAGGAGTTTATTATGTCTGAAGATCCGAATTTTGAAGAAACCTCGTTATTCGATTTTATAAATCCGGAAGAAAAGAAAGAGACAAAGAAAAAAGCACCTCTTCCTGCCGCTCCGGTCAAAGACAAAAAAGAAGTACCTGCCACACCAAAAAACGAAGAACCGAATCAACCTGTACTGCCCGGCACCCCTTCGGAAAGTGATATATCTGCGGATATAAAAGACCCTTCCGGGTTATGGAAAGAAAAATTCTGGGAGTATAATATCACGAAACCCTCGCAAGCCATCAAAGATGATATGAAAGAACAAATGCTTGCCGAAGGATTTTCAAAAAGGGAAGCCAACCGTGTTTTCAAAGGACTTTTCTTTAAAGAAAAAGTATTCAACACCAAAGTACAGGCTGTCGAATTCTTAAAATCTCTTCCTACCACCTATGCGGTGAAGTACAAAATCGGAATCGAGCCGTCCCCGCAAATGATTTCTTTGCAAAAACGGCTTGCCGATAAAGAGCGGCTGCTTAAAGAGTATAAAGAGAATCAGGAAACGAAACGATTCACCGCCGATTTCATTTCATGCCCGCACTGCCACTCTAAAATTAACCGTACATACATCACGCCGCCGGTTTCTCCCCTTTGCCAAGGCGATATGAGGCCGGAAACGGTCATCA
>OAVB01002122.1_pt1 | contig 10403 bp, 10 predicted proteins | sample 1516871 | NCBI WGS metagenome assembly OAVB01 (sample SAMEA2580069, study PRJEB22360) | human gut metagenome | biome: human gut; feature: human-associated habitat; material: faeces | place: Denmark | collected 2008/2010 | reverse complement strand
TTATATATACGCCTTTAACGATATCCTTTGCCGGATTCTTCGCTATGAGTCACATGATGTTTTTTCTCCATCGACATTCCGATTCTGTCCACCGCTCAAGAATGACGGCAGGGGTGAGCATTTTTCGAAAGGCAGTAAGTGACTTTTCGCTTAATAAGAGAAAGGATCCAAACCACGAGCCGTCCCCGAACACGGGGAAGGTGGCGGCGTTAGCCGTCGGAAGGGGCAAGTGTGAGCAGAAAAGGAAAACAGTTTCTTACAAAACGGCATTACATACCTGCCTGTCATTCTTGAACGAAGTGAAGAATCTGGCAAGGGATACAGGTATTAAATCTTCTGTCTTGTGTACGCAGACTTGCCCCTATCGCCTCGCAGGCTCAGCACTTCCCTCCGAGTTCGGGGGAAGCTGACGACTAAGGAAAAAAGTATTTCTTTCATAGGCAGCTTTCTCTTTTTATAGGACAAAGCTTTTTATTTGAAAAAATTTACCTGTTTTTAACAAAATAAACAATTTGTATAAAAACAAGAGAGTTCCTGTGAATTTCTAATCTATAATTTTCCGAATCTATACAAAAATTTGCCATAAATTTGGTAAATCCTCTGTACATTAAATGATAGCTTAGTCGTTCTTAGGAGGATGCGATATGAAAAAAAGTCAGAAAAAAGCTCTTGTATGCGGTATGTTGGCTTGTATGGCCGTCATGGGAAATATGACAGGTATTTCTGCAGCCGATATCCGGATTTTACCGGTAGACACAGCGAAATTTTGGGCAGGGGCCCGTTTTGATTTCGATGTGGAAGTGGAAGCCGGAAAAAATCTCGGAAATGTGACGATTGATATTAACGGCGTTCCTGCAGAAAAGGTTTTTGGCAAGTCTCTCGTGAAAAAAGATCTCGGCAACGGAGTGACCTCTTTCCGGGCGGATGATGTGACGTTCAAAAATCCGGGCAAGATTTCCGTCTCCGTAAAAGCTGTTGAAAATGGCCGGGTCTATGCATCAAAAGCAGATTATTCCGTGGTTTCGGAAAAGGCATTAAAGAAAGCAAAGAATGTCATTTTGTTTATCGGTGACGGCATGTCTCTCCAGGCCCGGGAAATCGCCCGTATTCTTTCCAAGGGACAGACAAACGGAAAATTCAATGACTGGCTTGCTATGGAGAAGCTTGAGCATAATGCGGTCATCACGACGAGCGGATATGATGCACTGGTGACGGATTCCGCCAATTCGGCTTCTGCCTATGCAACGGGGCATAAGTCGGTGGTGAATGCGATGGGTGTGTATGAAGATTCGACAAAAGATCCTTTTGATGATCCGAAGGTAGAAAATATTTCAGAAATCGTGAAAAGAACAAGGGGCATGTCGGTAGGTCTTGTAACTAGGTCATACCCGCCGCCGTGCCAACCAGGATTATCTGGCGAAAGATTATCTGGAAGATTATCACCGCCCGGATGTTATTCTCGGAGGCGGCTCTTCCCGGTATATCCCGAAAACTCTTCCCGGTTCAAAGCGTAAGGACAATATAAATGTCATTGAGGAATTTAAAAATAAAGGATATACTTTTGTTTCCACCGGTGCAGAGCTTACGAAAGCACCGTCAGATAAACCGCTCCTCGGTCTTTTCCATACATCGACGATGAATGTATATATTGACAGAGAAATGCTGAAAAATCCGAAGGTTTTGAAAAATTTCCCGGATCAGCCGAATCTGGTGGACATGACGAAAAAAACGTTGGATATTTTATCCAAAAACAAAAACGGATTCTTTGCCATGATTGAAGGTGCTTCTATCGATAAACAACTTCATGTCATGGACTGGCAGAGAGCAGCTTATGATACCATCGAATTTGATAAGGCCATTGAATATGCCCGCGATTGGAGCCTGAAACGGGGCGATGATACACTCATCATTGTTCTTGCCGACCACGCCCACGGCGTTTCCATCAGCGGAACTTACCATGAAAGAGACGGTAAAAAAGGAACAGAGGCAGTCCGTATTTATGCAGACTCCATCTTCCCGACTTTTAAAGATGCCGATGGCGACGGATTCCCTGAAAATCCCGATCCGGATGTAACTCTTGCTGTCCAATATGCAAACCATCCGAGCCATTATGAAAATTATCGTTTCATGAAAGTACCGACTCCGCCTGCTGTTGCCGTAACGGAAACAAAGGAAGAAGCAGTCAGAAACGGGGATAAGGTGGAATATCATCAGGTTTCGGTAGCAAGCTCGGAAGCGAACCCCGTCCGTATTCCTGCAGGCGGGAAAAAAGAACTTGCACTGGCCAATATTCCTCTTTCCGATCCCCAGGAAGTTCATTCTGCCGATGACATTCTCCTCAATGCAGGCGGCCCGGGATCCGAATATTTCCACGGCATGATGGATAATACGGAAGTATTCTTCGGTATACTCCGTGCACTCGGGATTGACGGAAATAAAAACGGAAAATGATTTTCCTCGTAAAAAAATTTATTCTCTTTTTGGGAATCATTTTATCCCTCATGCCGGCAGACACGGTGTTCGCTGCAGAGCGCCTCGGATTTGATGAAATGTATTCGGGCTGGTCCGGCGGGGCTCTTGTTCTTTCAGATAAACTGAAAAGTTTGGAGGGGCAGGACGTGACGGTCACAGGATACATGGCACCGCCGCTCACACCGACGATTCGTTTTTTTGTACTCACCGAAGTGCCTATGTCGGTATGCCCGTTTTGCAGCAGTGACGCAGACTGGCCGGATAATATTATCGTCGTCAAAGTGGACGATCCTGTAACTGCACTTCCTTATGACGCCCCTATTTCTGTGACAGGGTCTCTTGAAATCGGGAGCGAATCCGACGAGGAAACGGGATTTGTAAGCCAGCTGAGAATCCGTGCCCGTGATATTTCTACACTCTGAAAAAAGGAGCATGCTTTGATTGAAGTGAAAAATCTCATCCGTACTTTTTCTGATGCACCCGGTCATGTGGTGCAGGCTCTTGCGGTCAAAGAGTTTACACTTGGGAAAGGTGAAAAAACGGCGCTTACAGGCCCGTCAGGGAGTGGAAAAACGACATTTCTCCATTGCCTTTCCGCTCTTTTGTCGCCTACATCGGGGACAATCTCCGTTGACGGGAAAAATATGGACGACATGACAGAGAAAGAAAAACAGACCTGGCGTGCCGCTTGTGTGGGTTATATTTTCCAGAAAGCACTCTTAATTCCCTACCTCACCGTTGCGGAAAATATTGCACTTGCCGCAGAAATGGCAGGAAAGAAAAAAGAGAAAAAGGAAATAGATACATGGCTCGGGAAAGTGGGACTTGCCGGCTATGGCGGCAGAAAACCGGCCGGGCTTTCCGGCGGCGAACAGCAGCGGGTCTCCTTTCTCAGAGCGATTATCAAAGAACCGCTCCTGATTCTGGCCGACGAACCGACTGCCGCCCTTGATAAAGAAAATAGCCGTATCCTTATGGATTTGCTTTTGGATTACCACGAAACAAGGGCATGCATGCTTCTCTGTGCCAGCCATGATCCGGCGGTGCAGGAACGATTCCCCCACAAGTTTCCCTTGGAAAGAGGGCATGCCTTATGTACCTGAAACTTGCTTTTTTATCCCTCTGGCGCCGCCCTCTCCGCCAGGGCATTGTTCTTGTGCTTATTGCGCTTGCCACGGCACTCCCCGTTTTTCTTCTCCAAATGACAGGCGGGCTGTACCGTGGAATTAACCGAGCCGTCGAGCCCTTTCCTGTTCTTGCAGGTGCGAAAGGCTCGGCCTATCAGCTCGTGCTGAATACGGTATTTCTTAAGGACCGTCCTTTAGAAAATATTTCCTATGAAACGGTGGACAAACTTAGAAAAAGCGGAAAAGCGAAAGCCGTCTATCCTCTTGCTTTCGGAGATAATTATCGGGGATTTCCAATTATCGGCGTAGAAAAAGAGATATTCCAATACAAGCCGAACCGGAAAAAAGATCCCTGGCTTACCGTAAAAACAGGAAAAAGCTTTTCGGAAAAAAGGGAAGTCGTTCTCGGCAGCGAAGCCGCCCGGCTTTCCGGTCTCCGCATAGGTGACACTTTCCATTCAATCCACGGCATGGCGGCTGCAGGGAAAAAACATGGAGAGGAAAATAAAGTTGCAGGAATTCTGGCGCCCTGCGGCGGTCCTTACGATGCCGCCATATTTACGGATATCCGTGACGTCTGGGAAGCCCATCATATCCCGGCGTGGGAACAAAAAGGCGATGTTACTGCCGTATTGATCCAACCCGAAGGATATAAAGAAGCCCTGCAGCTCTTGGCAGCATATCAGAGAAATAAAGAAATACAGCTTCTCTTTCCCTCCCAACCTGTGATTTCCCTCTACCATACCGTAGGACAAAGCAAAGAATTCTGGAAAATCCTTATTTCCTTTCTCCTCATACTCTCTCTTCTCATGACTCTCCTCATCATGTATTGGAGCGGAAAAAGCAGAATTCGCGAATTTGCCCTTCTCAAAGCCCTGGGAGCAGGCGGAGGGGATATCACGAAAATGATTCTCTGGGAGCAGGCACTTCTTCTCCTGGCAGGCTCGGCGTCAGGCTGGATTTGTGCTTGGGCTGCGGTTTGTCTTACGGCCTCAGTCATCTCCCAAAAAACAGCAATTGTCATGGATACAACTCCCTTGTGGGAAGGACTCCTGATTATTCCCGGCATAACAATCCTCGGAACGGCGGCAGGCCTCATTCCCGTCAAGCTAATCAAAAATAAAGAACTCTCCTCTTACTTATAAAAACAAAAAGCTCTGCTCTCCCGAGCAGGGTTTTAACGTGAAAATCAAGAAAAGAGAAAATCAAAAAACAGAAATAAGGAAATGACGCACACAAAAAAGTCGTTTCCGATTGTTGGTAAATAAGAAAAATCAGTAAATATGAAGATGTCCCTGCTTATCGAAAATGAAAGAATAGCAAAAATTGTACGCACACTTGCCCCTATCGCCTCGCAAGCTCGGCACTTCCCGGCCAAAGGCGAAGCGTCTCATTGCATTTTCACGTCGCTCCGCCCCTAAAAATACAATTCGCTTGCCATCGCTTCTAATTATAACCGCTCAAGAATGACGACTCGGGTGAATTGCGTTTTGGAAGGAAATAAGTGACTTTTCGCCTAATAAGAGAAAGAATACAAAACCTCAAGTTGTCCCTGCTTGCCTCCGAGTTCGGGGGAAGCTGACACTAAGGAAAAAGAAAATATAGTTTATGTAAACAGGATATTTACCCTGCATGGTTAGAAAAAAATTAAAATTTCTTTTTCTATTGCATATTTCCTTGCCGGGTCGTATAATTTAATCCATAAATTCATATCGGTGGATGATGCGTATAGGAGAAAGCCCTTGGGCTTACCGTAGGAGTAAAACTCTCAGGTGTTCCTTTCGGAACGGTACCATATGCGGACACACTCTGGAGAGTCCCGCGGGGTTTCCCGACGGGCGCCGAAGGTGTAAGGACGTAAGTCCCAATCTCTCAGGCAAAAGGACAGAGCATAAAGAACATGATTTTTTATATTTCATGGAATCCCTTTATCTATTTCCGGCTCCGGAGTTTCGGCTTTGTGAGCCGGCTTTTTATTTCTGATTTTAAGGGAGGATTTTTATGGATTTTGTGGCATTGTTGAATGAGATTGACAGCTTCATCTGGGGACCGCCCCTTTTGATTCTTCTTGTCGGGACGGGTATCTGGCTGACGATTCGTTTGCAGCTTCTCCAGATTTTCCGCCTTCCCGAGGCATTGGGCCTTATTTTCAAGGCAAAGAATGCGGGACACGGCGATATTGACAGTTTCAAAGCTCTTTGTACCGCCCTTTCCGCAACGGTCGGAACGGGAAATATCGTCGGCGTGGCGACAGCTATCCATGCAGGCGGTCCCGGTGCGATTTTCTGGATGTGGATGGCCGCTTTTCTGGATGTGGATGGCCGCCTTCTTCGGAATGGCGACAAAGTATGCGGAAGGTCTTTTGGCAGTCAAGTACCGTGAGACCGATGAAAAGGGAGAAATCGCAGGCGGGCCGATGTATTACATCAAAAACGGTATGGGCGAAAAGTATAAATGGCTGGGTACGCTCTTTGCGATTTTCGGTGTCGGTGTCGCTTATTTCGGTATCGGTACTTTTGCACAGGTCAATGCGATTGTGGATATTACAAAAATGGGCGGGCTTCAGTCGATTGCAGCGGCAGCGAGCAAAATCGTGCCGGCTATGGCAGTGATTTATTTCCTTTCCACCATCGGCGTTCTCATCGTATTTGCCGATCAGGTGCCTGCAGCTGTCATGACGATTATTGAAAGTGCCTTCACTCCCACAGCCGCTGCCGGCGGATTCTTGGGTGCAACGGTCATGATGGCCATCCGTAACGGTGTGGCAAGAGCGGCTGCGGCAAAGACGAAATGGCCGGCCGAACAGGGGCTGATTTCCATGACAGGCACATTTATTGATACGATTATCATTTGTACCCTCACAGGGCTGACTCTTGTCGTGACAGGCGCATGGTGCGGTATGGAAAACGGTGCGGCTCTTACGAATGTGGCGTTCACTTCCGCATTCCCCGCATTCGGCGGATACATGCTCATGGTGGGACTGGTGCTCTTTGCTTTCACCACCATTCTCGGCTGGAATTACTACGGAGAGCGTTGCGTTATCTATCTCATGGGCGTGAAAGGCGTTCTTCCCTATCGTGTGATTTTCATTCTTCTCATTGCAAGCGGTGCATTCCTTAAGCTCGAAGCCATCTGGATTCTCGCAGATATCGTAAACGGCCTCATGGCGATTCCGAACCTGATTGCCCTGCTCTTCCTCTCCGGTGTTTGTGTCCGGGAAACGAAGAAATACAGGGATCACTTGAAAACAGGAAAATCCTATGAGGAATATGAAGACTGATTCATAAAATATATCCCTGAAAATATAACCGCTGTCTGAAAAGACGGCGGTTTTTTGCGTATAAAAAACGCTCCCGTGAAAGGAGCGCCTGCAGAAAATATTATTACCAACCGTTGAAAAGAGGGAAAAATTTCATACAGAAGAAACAGGTACAAGTGACGGTACACCAGGTGATGACGGTCAGTTTCAGTCCTTCCCGCATTTGAGCCGCCGCGTTCAGGCCGTAGCCGACGGGAATGGCTCTCGTGCTGACGGGAAGCACATAGGCACAGCAGGAAGATACGACGGCGGCAAGCAGATAGGGAAAAGGAGAAATTCCGAGAGCTTCGGTAATGCCCAGTGTAACGGGAATACTGATGGAACCCGCCGCCGTATTACTCGAAAGTTCGGTCATGCACACGGAGAAGAGGCAGAAGGCACCCATGAGGAAAATTCCGTCATGGAGCGGATAGTGGGAAATGATTGCCGCCATTTGCTTGACCGCTTCCGTTTCAATGACAAGACGGCCCAAAGCGAGACCGCTGGCAAAAAGGAAAATCATGCCCCACATGACGTGGCTTTCCGCATATTTCCATGTCAGCATGACCTTGCCGTTTTCATCTTTCAAAAAGAACATGAGAAGTCCGCAGAAAAAGAAAATATAAGCCGGTTTCATCGCAGGAAGCAGATTGGCAAAAAGCGGACGGATAAAGGCGAGAGACGTGGAAAGAACGAAAAGGAAAAGCCCGATTTTTTCTCCCCGCTTCATATTTCCAAATGAGGCATACATAGAAAGAAAATAATCCTTCGTTCCCGCCAGGTATTTCACAGGCACAGGCAAAAGCCAGAGGAAAATAAGATTCACCACAAAGATAACGGACAGGACGGGAAGAAAACGGATCACCCAGTCGTAGTACATAAATTCCTGTCCCGACAGTTTTTCGAAATAAGAAATCGCCACCAGATTCGCGGAACTGCCGATAGGAGAACCGAGGCCGCCGATACCGCTTCCCCAACCGATGGCAAGAAGGATAGGAATAGCGGTTTTGCTTTTTTCGATGTCCGTCTCGCCCACAAATTTCAGCATGGAAATGGCAATGGGACAGAAAATGGAGGCCACCACCACATTGGGAAGAAAGACGGAAAGCACGGTGGACGCGAGAAACCAGACAAAGACCTGGTTTTTCATGGACGTTCCGATAAAGCAGAGTGCTTTGACGGAAATCCGCTGATCCAGTTTTGTGGTCGTCCAGGTCTGGCAGATCAGGTCGGAACCCAAAAGAAGAACCGCAATTTCCGAAAAATACTGGCTGAGTACATGGGTTCCCGGAATGAGGTCAAAAAAAGAATTGACTACAATCGGCACAAAAGAGGTCACATAAATCGAGCAGGGCCGGAAAATCCACCAGAGCGCCATCCAGACTGCTTTATCAAAGGGGAAACCAGACTAAAAAAAAAGAAGCGCCGCCGCAAAAGCCAGCGGCCCGGAAAGTAAAGAAAGATGTTTAGACATCATGCAGCCTCTTTCTTATATAAAAAGAAAAATAAAGAAGAGTAATACCGTAAAAATGATTCTGACCTTTGTACGCAGGCTTGCCCCTTTCGCCTCGCAAGGCTCGGCACTTCCCCCGTGAGCGGGGGCAGCGAACGACTAAGGAAGAAAGAAATTATAGTTTTATTATTTATATACGCTTTTAACGGTATCCTATGCCGAATTCTTCGCTCAGAGGAACATGATATTTTTCTACTATCGTCATCCAGCTTCTTGCCTCCGCTCAAGAATGACGGCAGGGGTGGATTGCGTTTTCGAGAGGGGGTAAATGCTTTTTGCCTAAGAAGGAACGAATAGGAAACGCAAGCTGTCCCCGCTTGTCGGGGAAAGTGTCAACCGTTAGGTTGACGAAAGGGGCAAGTGTGAGCAGAAAAGGAAAACAGTTTCTTACCAAACCGCATTAAATACTTGCCTGTCATTCTCGAACGAAGGACAAATGCGGTTGGGAATATCGTTATAAAAAAAGTACGGGAAAGAGTGATGGCAAGTGAACCATTTTTCGAGGAGCGGAGCGACGCTGTAAAAATGAGTGAAACGCCATACCCGACCAACGGGAGCGGTAAGAATCTGGGCAGAGGTTGCAAAATCTAAATATTTTAACCGTGTACTCCCCTGCCCTTTTGCCTTGCACCGGGGATATTTCTGTCCTCTCTATCTGTATTATAATGAAAAAACTATCGTTGAAAAACTGTTATTTCTTGTTTATACTACAGATAAATACTTGTATTTGGAGATTGCTATGAATTTTTTAAGTATCAAATATTTCCTGGCCCTCGCGCGGGAGGGGAATTTCACGAGAGCGGCGGAAACTCTGTATATCACCCAGCAGACGTTATCGGCCCATATCGCGGCATTGGAAAAAGAAACGGGCGGGCCTTTATTTGTCCGCCGTGTGCCTGTATCGCTTACGGGGGCGGGCGAAGGGTTTTACCGTTATGCCCTGGCTTTCGAGGAAAATGAAAAAGCGCTTTTGCGCGAGCTTTCTGCCGCACACGGGGAAATGGCAGGAACGCTCCGCATCGGTGTCGCTCCTGCGAGAGGACAGCTTCTTTTGCCTGCAGTCATTCACCGTTACCGCAAAATGTATCCCCAGGTACGGATTTGCCTTACGGAAGGAGCATCCCCAGGTACGGATTTGCCTTACGGAAGGAGCCAATGAGTCGCTTGTCCGTGCATTGGAAAGCCGCCATCTCGATTTGGTGCTTGCCCGTTTTGCCGGGCCTGCGGCGGGACTTGTGCAGACTCCTTTTTATAAAGAGCGGATTGTACTTTTGGGGGCAAAAACGCTTTTTGAAAAACGGTTCGGTCAAGAAAAAGACAGGATTATCCGTGCCGCCTGTGAAAGAAAAGAGGGCTGGCTTTCCCCTTTCCGCAGTTGTCCCGTTCTTTTGAACAGCCGGCGGGATATCATCGGGTCTTTTGTGCGGGGGTTGTACAAAAATGCAGGTTTCGAGCCGCGTGTAGCCGTGGAGTCGGAAAATATGGCGACTCTCCTTGCACTTTGTCTTTCCGGGGAAGGCATTTTTTTCTGCGTAGAGAATCTGGCGAGAAAACTTTTGACGGAGCAGGAAATCAAACGGCTCCGGATCATTCATTTTGCCGGTGCGCCGTCTTATGATATTTCCTTTGCGGTGCGTAAGGAAAATGCCGGTTCTCCCATGACAGGCGCATTTATTACGATGGCGCGGGATATTTACGGGAACGGGAAAAAGAAATGACCGCCGGTGAAGAAGAATCCTGTTTTTTACAGATTTTGTGATACAATAAACATACCAATCAATTGCGAGGTAGTTATGTTTGATGAAAAGTTATTGAAAAAAGCGGAAGATTTATATATACGCTGTAAGTTGGACGAAGCGTTCCCGCTCGTTCTTTCTCTGGCAGGCGAAGGGTCGGCCAGAGCGATGTATTTTTTAGGCGAATATTATAATCACGGTCTCGGCAGTATCCGTGACAGGGACGAAAAAGAAGCACGCTATTGGCATGAAAAGGG
>OAVB01002116.1_pt1 | contig 10428 bp, 8 predicted proteins | sample 1516871 | NCBI WGS metagenome assembly OAVB01 (sample SAMEA2580069, study PRJEB22360) | human gut metagenome | biome: human gut; feature: human-associated habitat; material: faeces | place: Denmark | collected 2008/2010 | reverse complement strand
CCGATGCTACCCTTGGGAAAAATAAAAGTGCTGCAACTGCCGCCAGAAGAAAAAATACCAGATAACTTCTACATTTTCCTGCAAATCGATTTTTCATACTCATAAAAATCTCCTCCTCTCTTGATGTGCCATTATAGTTTCAGGCAAATATCAGGAAATACTTTTGATACACCTGATATTTTTTTCAGATTTATTATATATTTACAATACAATATCAGGAAGAAATTTTCTATTAACTATTGGTTAGTTTTTTATAAGCGCCATTACAGTCATCTATAACTTTGATTGTAATTGACCTAAAAAGAAGCAGATCTCCGTTTCTGAACTCAGAAATGAAAATCTGCCAGCTTAACTTATGATACTAACGGCAGTACGTAAGTCACCCAGAACCATGACATAGGCATGATCAGCACCATCGCCGGTATCATGTCCGCAGTTGGGAAGTTCTTCAGCTTCACCATACGAAAACCGGTTGCAAGCATCAGAAACCCGCCACAGGCTTTAAAGTCATTGATCATGCCCGGTGTAGTCAACGGGAAAATCGCCGTTGCTGCAAAGAACAGGATCAGGAAAATGATCACCTGCGGAATGGCGATCATACACACTACCATTCCCAGGCTGCAGGCAAAAATAGCTGCTGTAAATAAATCCAGAATAGATTTGGAGATCAGCACTGAATGATCCCCGCTCATTCCGGATACGATAGAGCCATAGATTCCTGTTCCGCTTGCACAGAATAATACGATGATCGTCACCAGTGTATTCATAAACTCATCCTCAGAAAGCTCTGAATTTGAATTCTTGATAAATTTGCCGATCACACGCTGCATAACACCGGCACCGGCATTAATCCTTTCTCCAAGATGAATCGCAAGTCCGATTCCCGTACCGATCACAACAGAAAAAATAACCGCCGGCATATTTTCCATCAGACCGATGGTGCTGATTCCCATTCCCATAGAACATACCCCGAATACAAGGGTAATATCCTCTTTGAATTTCGGACTTAATTTGTGCCCCACAAGAGCCCCCAGGATTCCGCCGATAACTATGGATAATGCATTGATAATTATTCCAATAGGCATAACCTTTTTCTCTCTCCTTTATCTTTATCTTTTTTCTTCTTCGTAAATATTATACCCATCTCTGCCATTCTGTTTTGTCTTATATAGTGCAGTATCTGCATTTTTATACAGATCAAGATATCCTGTTCCATGTTCCGGAGCAAATGCCATTCCGGCACTAATGGTAATATTCTTTCCATTCATTTCCGTAAACGATAATTCTTCAACCTTTTTTATCAGACTTTCGATTCTGGAAACAGCAACTTCTCTGCTGTCCGTTTTCCTCATATATACTACAAATTCATCACCACCAATCCTGCCAACAATATCTCCTTCACGAAAATGTTCATGAAGCACTTCACCAAATTTGTGCAGGACTTTGTCCCCTGTAATGTGTCCATATATATCATTTACTTCCTTAAAATGATCCACATCCATGATCACAAAAGTTCCCGGTTCCTGCGGGTGTTCCTGCAGAACATTATGGATCCGTTCTTCTGTACTTCTCTTATTGTACGCGCTGGTCAGTGCATCTGTCTCTGCTGCCTGAATAAGCTGTTTATCCTTTGATCTGTTCTTAACAAATCCCCAAAGGAACAACATGCTTACCATAACACAAAACCCGATTGTAAAAATCAGTTCATATCTTCGTACAAAGTTATAAGATTTCTGCGCTTCAGAAACAGGGATAACATAACAAATCATCCAGTCATTCAATCCCATATCTGTATAGGCCAGATAACGGTCTGAATTATAATCATTTCCAATTCTTATTTTCATCAGTCCATCGGCACCCACTGTAAAATCTTTTTTCACTTCTGTCAGGGACGAATCAAAAATAAGTGTCTGATCATCATAAAATTCAAAGAAGTTATCGCCATATTCAATCTCATGATAGGCAAAATCACCATCATACGCAATAATCTCACCATCACTGGTAGTAATCAGTGTATATCCTACATCTTCAAAGAAATCGTTAAACAGCATACGGCTTAATGCAGTTACGTTATAAGAACCACCCAGAACTCCTATCACTTTTCCGTTTTTCCAGACCGGTACGCCCAGAATTACACGGGTTTCTTTATCTACGCTGCTCTCCAGTGGATCGCTTAGTGTTTCTTTTCCCTCCATTCCTTCCTTAAAATATCTCCTCAAAGATACATTCTTCTCTGCTCCGTTATCATAATGAGCCGTACCATCTGTTTCAATCAGTGCTGTACGCTCTAAAGCAGTTTCCTCTTCAAGCGATATTAACATTTCCATATTTTCATCCGACACAAGTTCTTCGGATTTTCCAATCTCTTTTGCTATACCCCTCAGATATCCATAATGAATATCCAAAATTGCTTTAATATGTTCACTCTGTCTGGAAACATTCGTCTTAATTACTTTCTGCGAGTTACGCTCAATAGAATTCTGCGTGCATACCAGAAATATGCCCAGACTTACTGCTACCGCGCACACAAATATAAGAGCAGCAGCTACATACTCAGTGATTTCATTTTTCTTTCTCATAAACATCTCCTTTCACCCCACATTTTTCTGTTTGTCTTTTGTTGGGTTACATTATACACACACTTTCCCGAAACTGCGGTCAAAATACTTTCACTGTTAATCCTCTGTAACAGATTTGTGTAATACATATATCTGTCGCTTAAACCTTCAGGACAATTTTAATATATCAAATCGAACTGTGAAAATCCAGATAAATCGTCAAATTTTCGTCAAAAAAAGACAGACTCTCTATTTTCTTTCAAGATATCTGTCTTTTTAATCATATACATTACATTGGTTCTAAAGTGTGTTTAAAAAATGCTTTACACAAGATATGCGTCACATTTTATGGGAGATTTTTTCAAACCCACACTGGTATGCCAGATGATCAGATCAGCTTAACAATATCATTATACATAACAAATACCATCAGCGCCATCAACAGCATCAGCCCTGCGAAATGGATGCCGCCCTCCACCTGTCTGTTAATCGGTTTTCTGCGGATTGCCTCTATGACAAGGAATACCAGCCGTCCACCGTCCAGTGCCGGAAACGGAAGGAGGTTCATAACTCCAAGGTTTGCAGAGAGCAGAACTGCCAGATTAAGCATATTCATCCACAGGATCATGGTTCCTTCGCTTTTGCTTTCCTCATACGTAGTTCCGATTGCATCCACAATTCCGACCGGACCACTCAGATCTTTCATTCCAAGCTTTCCGCTGACCAGCTCTTTCAGGCTGAGAATCGTTGTACGTACCATATATTTTACTTCTACGGCACCATATTTGACTATATTCAGCCCTTTTGCTTTTTCAGAATACATATTGTAGGTAAATCCTGATTCTGCCGTACGGTATTCTTTTGGTGTAACCGTAATATCATATTCCTGTCCGTCCCTGGAATAGGTAATCTTTACAGACTTTTCTGTCAGCGGATTCTCCTGAATATATTTCTGGTAATCTGCTGCATTTGTAATCTTCACTCCATTAATGGATGTGATCACATCTCCCTGCTGAATCCCTGCTTCCTGCAACGGCATTCCATCCATTACAGATTCCACTGTCATGGCAGAAGTATCATCCCCGTTGAAATTGCAGCCCAGAAGGTATCTCACATTTGTATCCGACTTATAGGAAATGTCCATCTTCTTTCCATCACGCTTAACAGTCAGGTTAATGGTATCTCCCTCTTTCAGCTGGTTCAGATAGGAATATACATAGAGATCTTTTCCCAGATCAATGTGATATCCCTGATAACCGGTAATAATATCTCCCTCTTTCAGTCCTGCCGCCTCAGCCGCAGAACCTTCCTTTACGGAAAGAACTCTGGATGGTTCATATCCTACAGCACCTACAATGATCACAGACAATACAAATGCCATGATAAAGTTAAATACCGGTCCTGCGGCAACTACAGAAATCCTGCCCCACACAGACGCACTGTTAAAAGTTCCTGGTTCATTCTCTATGTCCGTATCCTCCCCCAGCATGGCACAGGAGCCACCGATAGGAAGAAGTTTCAGTGAATATCTGGTATCTCCTTTCTCAAAACTGTAAAGTCTTGGTCCCATTCCCAGAGAGAATTCTGTGACCACGATCTTATTCAGCTTTGCAAAAAGAAAATGTCCCAGCTCATGAAAGAGAATGATTGCACTGAATATGACAATTGCAATAATAATTTTCAATCTACCACCTGCTTTCAATCCAACGATAAGTTTCTTTCTCAATCTCCAGAATCTGATCCAGGTCCGGATCCTTTACTGCTGTATGTCTGCTCATAGACTGCCCGATAATCTCGTAAATATCCAGAAAGCTAATTTTTTTCTGAAGGAATTTGCGGACTGCCAGCTCATTTGCAGCATTAAAAACGGTTGGCATACTGCCGCCTGCCCTTGCCGCTTCCACCGCCATTGGAAGACCTTTAAAAGTTTTCCTGTCCGGCTCCTCAAAGGTGATCTGCTTCAACATATGAAAATCCAGTCTGTCGCCTTTTAAAAATCTTCTGTCCGGGTAGCATAATGCATACTGTATCGGAAGTCTCATATCCGGTGTTCCAAGCTGTGCCATCACTGCACCGTCCTCGAATTCCACCATAGAGTGGATAATACTCTGCGGCTGAACCACAACCTGAATATGATCCAGATCTACATCAAAAAGCCATCTGGCTTCCATAACTTCCAGACCTTTATTTACCAAAGTTGCAGAATCCACTGTAATCTTCTGTCCCATTACCCAGTTCGGATGCTTCAGCGTATTCTCCAGAGTCACCTTCTCCAGATCTGCTGTTTTCTTTCCGCGGAAAGGACCGCCGGATGCAGTGATGAGCAGTTTATGTATCTGCTCTCTTTTCTCTCCATGAAGTGCCTGGAAAATAGCACTGTGCTCGCTGTCTACAGGCAGGATCTGCACACCGAACTGCTTTGCCAACGGCATGATCAGATGTCCGGCTGTTACCAGTGTTTCCTTATTTGCCAGAGCAATATCCTTACCTGCAAGGATTGCTTCCATAGTTGGTCTGATTCCTATCATTCCTACGATAGCGGTCACCAGAATGTCTGATTCTTCCATTCTGGCAAGTTCGATAAGACCACCCATCTGGCTTACGATTTTTACATCCAGATCCTGCACACGTACTGCCAGATCTCTGGCTGCCTCTTCTTTCCAGACTGCAACAAGTCTGGGATGAAATTCACGTATCTGCTTCTCCAGCATTTCTACATTGCTGCCTGCTGCAAGACCAACTACTTCCAGGTCATCATTTGCACGTATCACATCCAGTGTCTGTGTTCCGATCGAACCTGTAGAACCTAAGACTGCTACTTTTTTCATATTGTACCTCATTTCAATACTTATACAACAATTTTATAAAATTACTTCTGACCTGACAGTTCTCATATCAGAAAATACTGTAAACATGTATATCAGAAGAATATATGCTCCGTTAGAGCGCGTCTGAAAAAGACTTTCTGCAAGATGTGCGTCACAATTTGTGGGATATTTTGCCCGGATGAGGGCGCCGTAGCGGGCTACGGCAACTGAATTCGGGTGAAATATCCCGCAAAGTGGGGCGTGCAGATTGCGGGAATGATTTTTCAGACACGCTCTAGATCTCAATCATCACAAGAGAGAGGAAATAAATAACCGGTGCTGTGAAGATCACACTGTCAAATCTGTCAAGGATTCCTCCATGTCCCGGAATTAATTTTCCATAATCTTTAATCCCCTGATTTCTCTTGATCGCAGATGCAGCCAGATCGCCTACCATGGAAATCAGCGCTCCGATTGCACAGATCACAGCATATTCCAGCATCGGTCCCTGAGTGGCTGCTGCATAGATCACACCAAGAAGTGCAGCTCCTGCCACACCACCCACAGCTCCCTCCACAGATTTCTTAGGGCTGAGGACAGGTGCCATTTTATGTTTACCGATCAGCATTCCCACACAATATGCGCAGGTATCACATCCCCATGAACACAGAAAAATCAGCCATACGTGGAACTTTCCACCGGGAAGTTCTCTGGTAAGATAAATAAACGACAGCATAACTGCCACATACACAATACCAAACAGTGCAGGCATTACCTGCCCTGCCTCATAGGTTGGATAAGTGAACACGTATACAAACATGAGCAGCACAAGTCCGAAAATGATTGCCAGCACTCCATACCTCTCAAAATCAAGCAGTACTGCCAGATAATATAATACTGCGCCTAAATAGCCTGCTGCTGCCAGCAGATTTATCTTCTCATCCTGCACCTTCATTGCTCTGTACAATTCTCTCATTCCAATGAGAGAAACCGCAAGAAGTGTGAAAAACAGCACATAATCACCGCTGATAATAGTGGCAAGCGCAATAATCACAAGCAGGATTCCGCTTAAGAGTCTTGTCTTAAACATTCTTTACTCCTCCTTAACTCCGCCGTATCTTCTGTCTCTCTGATTATATTTCTCAATAGCCTTAATCAGCTCTGCTTTATTAAAATCCGGCCATGCCACATCTGTGAAATAAAATTCTGTATAAGCCATCTGCCATAACAGAAAATTGGAAAGTCTCAATTCACCGCTTGTGCGGATCATCAGATCCGGATCAGGGATTCCTGCCGTATCCAGGTAATTGTCAAAAACGTGCTCATCAATTTCTTCCGGCTTTACTTTTCCATCTGCAGCATCCTGAGCAAGTTTGCGGATACCTCTTATGATCTCATCTCTGCTGCCGTAGTTCAATGCGATTTGGAAATAGATTTCATCATATTTCTGAGAATATTGTTCCAGACGTGCAATACTTTCCTGAATATCCTGATCAAATGCCGAAACCTCTCCGATCACCCGGACACGCATTTTGTTCTTATCTGCCAGTTTAATACATTTTTTCAGATAACTTCGGAACAGTTTCATCAGACCGTCCACCTCATCTTTGGAACGTTTCCAGTTCTCTGTGGAAAAAGCATATACAGTCACATATTTAACTCCCAGCTCCTTCATATAGTCACAGACTGTTTCCAGATTTGCACAGCCCTTCACATGTCCGTAGCTTCTGGGCATTCCCTTTGCCTTCGCCCAGCGTCCATTACCATCCAGAATAATGGCAATATGATTTGGTACATTCATACTCTTGTTTCCTTTTCTTATCCTGTTATTCCTTTAACCTTACTGTCTCATCATAATGAACCACAGTTTCCGGTCCATTATCTCATTCAGATAAAAAGAGAGCCCGCATTCATGGAGCTCTCCTTTTCGTTTCCCTTATACGGTCATGATTTCTTTGCTCTTTGCATCCACTGCCGCATCAACTTCTTTGATATATTTATCTGTGCTCTTCTGGATTTTCTCCTCAAGTTCTTTGATTTCATCCTCAGATACATCCTGTTTTGCAAGTTTCTTAAATGCATCATTTGCATCACGACGAATGTTGCGGACTGCTACTTTGGCTGCTTCGCCTTTTTTCTTGACATCTTTAACCAGTTCCTTACGGCGTTCCTCTGTAAGTTCCGGGAATACAAGGCGGATTACTTTACCATCGTTGCTTGGATTTAATCCAAGGTCAGAGGTAAGGATTGCTTTCTCAATTCCTTTGATCAGGCTGCTTTCCCATGGCTGGATCTGGATCATACGAGCTTCCGGGACAGTGATATTTGCCACCTGCTGAAGAGGTGTCGGAGCTCCGTAATAATCTACGGCGAGTTTGTCAAGGATATGCGGGTTCGCACGTCCTGCACGAATTGTAACCAGTTCGCTCTCAAGACTTGCCAGTGTCTTTTTCATCTTCTCTTCATATTTCTGAATTCTCTCATCCATTAGGTTCGTCTCCCTCTTTTTATAGTTTTTATATTACACTTTCTCTGTAAACTGACTTATAAGCCTTACTTATACAGTAACCTTAGTTCCGACAAATTTGCCATGTACTGCATTGATGATGCTGTCTTTTTCATCCAGTGCAAATACCAGCATCGGCATCTTCTGTTCCATACACATGATCGATGCTGTCAGATCCATAGCTGCCAGTTTCTTTGCAACTACTTCTTCAATGGAAATTTCATCATATTTTACTGCATTCGGGTTTGTCTTCGGATCACTGTCATAAATTCCGTCAACAGCTTTTGCAAGAAGGATTGCTTCTGCTTCGATCTCTACTGCGCGAAGTACAGTGGCTGTATCTGTGGAGAAGTAAGGATGTCCTGTACCGCCTGCAAAAAATACGATCTTGCCCTGTGCAAAGCTTGCTTCCACTGCATCCTTAGAGTAAAGGCTTGTAAATGCACCGCATACAAATGGTGTAAAGATTTCTGTCTTTAATCCAAGGTATCTGCAGATATCAGATACATAAATACAGTTCATAACTGTTGCAAGCATACCAATCTGATCAGCCTTATTCCTGTCGATAGTCTCACTGGTGCGTCCTCTCCAGAAATTACCTCCGCCGATCACGATGCCGATTTCCAGTCCTTCCTCAGCAATTGTCCTGATCTGCTTTGCAACTTCAATAACAGTCGCCTCGTCAAATCCGGTCTTCTTCTCACCGGCAAGGGCTTCACCGCTTAATTTTAATAATACACGTTTCATAGTAACTGTCTCCTGAAATTAATTTTATCGCAGGTAACAGAGGATCGGAATACCTCCTCTGTTACATTCGTAGTTCTATTCTACCATATTCCGGCAACAATTTCATTACCATTTTCATCAACTGTTGTAGAAACTGTGAAATTGCTGTAATAATGGAATCCTGTTTTACCTGTCTCAGGATCATCCTCATAGCTGCTGCCCTGTGGAGAACCGCATGCGCCTTCCAGTGCATCCAGAGACTGACCGATATACTGTTCTGCTGTGGAAATCATATCGCCGCCATTTCCCGGATCATCGTTACTGCCCGGATTATCATTAGTACCCGGATCGTCTGAGTTTCCTCCATTGCCCGGATCATCTGAATTATCCCCGGTTCCATTGCCACTGTTATTATTCTGATCAGAACTGTTGTTACTATCTGTGGAATCAGAATTATCTGCAGACTTCTTATCACTGTCGTCTGTGGAATCTGATTCTGACTCACTGTCATCTGTAATGCCAAGACGTTCCTTTACCGCATCAAGCGTGGATACTTCTTTTGTTGATGTACCTGTCAGATATTTTGCATATGGGATCGCATCATCATCTGTGCCATCCATACATAACGTAATCTGCGAAATTGTTCCAAGCGGAATATCGCGGAAAAAGCATTCATTCGTGTCCTCATCAGTATATGCAATACGGATATCATAGGAAGCTGTACTCTTGTTGGATGTTGTCTGCGTATCTGATGTCTGTGTATCTGATGTCTGTGTACCTGATGTCTGTGTATCTGATGTCTGTGTACCTGATGTCTGTGTACCTGATGTCTGTGTATTTGCAGTCTGCATATAATACAGTGCCTTGTCCTTATCTGTCAGGGTAAACATTCCATTGATGAGATCATCTCCCCATCCTCCATCCTCGTCTGCATCATAATCCTCACTGTCTTCATCCACATGAGTCCGGATATAGAGTGACTGGATGTCATCCCCTGTATTATTTACAAACACAATCTTAGATGCTGTGGAAGTTTTCTCCCCCATTACATTCTTTATGTCTTCATCTGCTGTCTGCTGCATATCCACCATATCGACTGCCTTGGTTACTTCAGGAGTCGGGGTAGCTGTTACCTCTACAGGTGCTGTCTCTGTTGTCTTTTTCTTACCACATCCGGCAGCTGCCACTGTCATTACTAACAGACCTGCCAGTATTAAATAACGTTTCTTCATAATATATTCCCTCCTGCTATATGGAATATCTTTTTTCTTTTTAACAATGTCATTTTTTCAATTCCCTATTATTGCAGAGTATCGAAAACTTGTCAACTAAGCCTCTGCCGATTTCATACAATTTTAAGACTTTCAGGTTTTTAAAGTTTCTGCCTGCGGACGCATTCTTATGAAAAAATCACATTTTTCCTACTTCATATTATTGCACAAAAGGAAACGCTCACTGTAATCAGCGGATACTCACCAGAAAGGATGTTACTGTGACTTTCACTCGCAAAAAACACCTCGCGGAATATTACCAGTGAACAGTAACGAAAGGACTACCATGTTGCTCTGGCAGTCCTTTCTCATCTCTTTGTGGTCATATTTAATATATTTCTATTCTGCCAGCTTCATCAGAAGTTCCACGCATTCTTCCTCTGATAAAACCGAAGTATTCAGGCAGATATCATAATTTTCCATTTTTCCCCATTCATGTCCTGTATAAAAGTTATAATAATCTCTTCTCTGACGGTCTTTATATGCAATCCTGTCAAGTGCTTCCTCCTGAGAAATATGCTTATTTTTCTTAATCCGTTTAATACGGTCTTCCATATCAG
>OAVB01002113.1_pt1 | contig 10441 bp, 8 predicted proteins | sample 1516871 | NCBI WGS metagenome assembly OAVB01 (sample SAMEA2580069, study PRJEB22360) | human gut metagenome | biome: human gut; feature: human-associated habitat; material: faeces | place: Denmark | collected 2008/2010 | reverse complement strand
TTTCCTTGGTTTGGTCCTGTTGAGGGTATCCTGGGTATGAGCCCCGACGCTTCCGGTCTTAAGGTAGATCCTTCTATCTCCTCCGATTGGGGCAGCTACACTGTTACCAAGACATTCAGAGGCAAGAAGCTCAACATGACCTTCAACAATCCCGATCACGTGGAGAGCGGCGTTAAGGAGATCGTCCTCAACGGCGAAAAGCTTCCCTCCAACCACATTCCTGCTGACAAGCTCAAGGATGTTAACGACATCGTTGTAACTCTCGGCAAGTAATAGGCTGAAATAAATATATGGCTGCTGTGCATGGCATGGCAGCCATTTTTATTTATCATCATAATTTATCCTGTAATATTGCGCAAAATTCCGCTAAAATATTGACAAGAACATTTCAGTGTGGTAAAATACTACTATATGCGCATAATGCGACAAGTTTTTATAAGGGAGATTTTGCAATGCTTCTCAATGGTTCTCAGATACTTCTCGAATGCCTTCTTGAGCAGGGCGTGGATACAGTCTTCGGCTACCCCGGAGGTGCCGTTCTCAATATTTATGACGCACTTTATGATTACAGCGACAAGATAACTCATATACTCACTTCCCACGAGCAGAACGCAGGCCATGCGGCTGACGGATATGCCCGCACCACAGGCAAAACAGGCGTTGTTATCGCCACATCAGGCCCGGGCGCAACAAACCTTGTTACCGCTATCGCAACCGCAAACATGGACAGCATTCCTATGGTGGCTATCACAGGAAATGTCGGCACAAGCCTGCTGGGTCTTGACTCCTTCCAGGAGGTGGATATCACAGGCATCACCATGCCCGTTACCAAGCACAACTTTATCGTAAAGGACGTTCGTGAGCTGGCTGAGACCGTCCGCAGCGCTTTCTTTATCGCAAACGACGGCAGAAAGGGCCCTGTTCTCATTGATATCCCCAAGGACATCACCGCTGCAAAGTGTGAGTTTGAACACAAGGTCCCCGCAGCTCACAGCTACACTGTAAACAACAGTGAGATCGAGGAAGCAGCTAAGGTCATCGCTTCCGCTGAGAGACCTTTCATTTTCGCAGGCGGCGGAGTATGCCTCTCAGGCGCTGAAAAGCAGCTGGCTGAATTTGCGGAGATGATAGACGCTCCCGTCTCCCTCTCACTTATGGGTATGTCCGCATTCGACAACACAAGTGAAAGATATCTTGGTATGCTCGGTATGCACGGCACAAAGGCATCTTCCCTTGCGCTGGTCAACAGCGACGTTATAGTTGTTCTCGGCTCCAGATTTTCCGACCGTGTTACCTGCAGCGCAAAGTCCTTCAAGGAAAATATCAAGAACGCAAAGATTGTACATATCGAGATTGACCCTGCTGAGTTTGACAAGAATATTGAGGTCGATGTTCATGTTCAGGGCGATGTTAAGCTTGCTCTCACCGAAATTATGAAGAAGCTTTCCAAGCAGGATCACCCCCAGTGGATGGCTGATATTGAAAAGTGGAAGAGCGAATATCCTCTCCGTCAGGTATCCGATGACCCTGAGGCAGTTCTCCCCCAGTATGTGCTTGAAACACTGGCAGATATCACCGATTCCAACGCAATAATCACTACAGAGGTCGGTCAGCACCAGATGTGGACCGCCGAGTATTTTCCCTTTAAGAATCCCAAGAGCTTTGCTTCCTCAGGCGGACTTGGCACCATGGGCTACGGTCTGGGCGCTGCCATCGGCGCAAAGGTAGGCAATCCCGACAAGACTGTTGTAAACATTGCAGGCGATGGAAGCTTCTATATGAACATGGCAGAGCTTTCCACACTGGCAAAGTACAATATGCCCGTCATCGAGCTGGTATTCAACAACACGGTTCTTGGAATGGTAAGACAGTGGCAGAGACTTTTCTACAACTGCCATTTCTCCCAGACAACTCTCGAAAAAACCACCGACTTTGAAATGCTGGCAAAGGCATTCGGTCTTGAGCCTGTGGATATCTCCAAGAAGAGCGAAGTCCGTGAGAAGCTGGAGTATGCCGTTACCTGCGGCAAGCCTGTTCTCATCAACTGCCACATTGACAAGGATATCAACGTTCTTCCCATGGTTCCTGCAGGCGCTTCCGTTGCAGAGCCTATACTTGAAATTCAGGTTGACTGCTGATAACTCATATCAAAAGGGACGGCAACACGTCCCTTTTTTATCGCATTCTAAGCTTTATTGATTTAAAGCTTTCCAGCTTTTACGCTTTTGTGTGTAGAAAAGAAATTACTTTGCGTTCATGTATTGTTCAATAATATAGTATATAATGAATGGTATAAACCAGCGAAAGGAAGATTTTAAGATGAAAATAGTTGCTGTAGGTCTTGGACTTATCGGCGGATCAATGTGCAAGGCAATAAAAAAGCACACCAATCATCTGGTGGGCGGTATTGATATAGACAGAAAGACCGTTAAAATGGCTCTTTCCCAGAATGCTATCGACTATGAGGCAAAGGACGTTTCCGAGGCGGACGTTACTATTGTTTCCCTCTTCCCCCCTACAATAATCAGCTTCATTAAGGAAAATGCCGACCTTTTCAAGGAGGGCAGCATTGTTATTGATACAGGCGGTATCAAGAAAGCTATCGTTGACGAGGTAACACCAATTCTTGCCGAAAGAGGCGTTACATTTATCGGCGTTCACCCCATGGCAGGCCGTGAGTTCTCCGGCTTTGAGTATTCTCTGGACGACCTTTTCGACAACGCAAGCTTTATCATGACCCCCACCGAAAACACTCCTCAGGAGGAGATAAACCTCATCGAAGATCTGGCACGCTCCATTCATTTCAAGAAAGTTGTAAAGACCACCCCCGAGGAGCATGACCGCATAATCGCTTTCACAAGCCAGCTTGCGCACGTTGTTTCAAACGCATACATCAAAAGCCCCACACATCAGCAGCAGCTGGGATTTTCCGCAGGCTCTTTCCAGGATCTTACCCGTGTTGCAAAGCTCAATGAGGATATGTGGACTCCCCTGTTCATCATGAACAAGGAACCGCTTTGCTTTGAGATAGATTACATCATGGCCCGTCTCGCCGAGTACCGTGACGCTATCGCAAACGAGGATCATGACAGGCTGAGACAGCTTCTCCGTGACGGACGTATTCTCAAGGAAACAACTCCCGTTGACTGATATATAAACATCTGCATTGCTCATTTACAGATTTATATTACCGCAGAAACTTCTTTTATGTTATAATAATATTTAAGTCGTTATAAATTTAAGAAGTGGTAATTGTAATGAAACGTTATGCTGACATTTTTCTCCGTGCGCTTATGACAGGCTTTGCCATTGGCATAGGCGGAGCGGTCTATCTTTCCTGCGATAATAAATATCTGGGAGCATTCCTTTTCGGAACGGGCCTTTTCGTGATACTCAGCTTCGGCTTCAACCTTTTTACGGGAAAAGTCGGATATGCTGTAGTAAACAAGCCCTCGTACATACTTGACCTTATCGTGATATGGCTGGGGAAACTTGCAGGGGGTGTGGTAAAGGGGGGGGCCATACCTTTGGGAAATCTGGCAGGTACTGTGATAATGGGCGGTATGCTTTTATGCACAAGAATTTCGGATATCGGCGAAAAAGCGGCTGAGATATGCGCCGTAAAATTCAACGATAACCTGCTGAGCATATTCATTCTGGCAATTTTCTGCGGAATGCTCATGTTCATTGCGGCTGACGGCTACAAGCAGATAAAGAATCCTGCGGGTCAGATGCTTGCCATCTTTCTCCCGGTTGTGGTGTTCATTCTCAGCGGATACGAGCACTGCATAGCAAATATGTTCTATTTCACCGTTGCAAAGGTATGGTCACTTAACACAGTGGTATATCTGCTGGTGATGACACTGGGAAATGCAGTGGGCGGTATGTTTATTCCTTTTGTAAGAAAGGGATTTGTTCAGGCCGAGGAAAAGAAGTAATAAAAACAATAAAACGGAGCTGCTGCATCTTGTGCAACAGCTCCGTTTCTATTTATACTAAGCACCAATTAAAAACTGTACAAAAAAATCATCGCATAATCTTGCGTATATGGATTATGCGATGATTTTTTGTCTATAGTTTTATTAGTGATTAGTATTATTCTCTGTTTTTGAGCACTTCCGCAGGAGTGATCTTTTTAAGTTTGCCTACAAGTACAGCATTTATAATGGAATATATCACCATTACTGCAACAAATATCAGCAGATAATAATACCACTTGAATGTGAGATTTGTTCCGCTGGATACATTCGCCACAAGTACGGGGAAAAACTTATCTATGATCTTCTTGGAAAGCGGAATGAATATAATCGAGCTGACTGCGATAACTGCGGTATTTCCGTTAAGATACAGCCGCTTTATCTCCTTGGTTCGGAATCCAAATATCTTTATAAGGGATATTCCAAAGCCTGCTCTGTCTATCATAACATTCATCATAAGGAAAAGCACCACGCAGAAAATTATTACGGATACTCCCGATATCATGATTATCATGGGCATCATAAGCCTGATAAACACATCGGAGGAACGGTAGATATCGTCCTTTGTCTGAATGGAGTAAAGTCTGCCCTCATCAATGTCAAGCGGCGCATCGGAGTAAAGGACGTTGTAATAATCATCGTCCTTATCAAAAAGCTCACGCATACTGTCGATATCCATGAATACTGTAAGTCCTGCGGAATAGTCTGCCACGCCCTTTATTGTAAAGGCATAGTCCATTTCGTTTGCGTTGTCGGAAAGAATAAGCTTGTCGCCCACTTTAAGTCCGTACTTCTGCTGGACTGATCTGCTCATTACGATATTGCTCCTGCCCTTGACAGTCTCATAGTCAAAATACTTGTTGCCCTCATCAATACCCATTATTGTTATATCAAGGGTATTGTCATACTCTGTCTTTGAAAGTGACTCGATATATGCCGACTCCGCACCTGCGGGAACCGTCTTTTCTGGGTATTTGAGCATATACATATACTCATATCTTGTATCGGCTTTGGTTTCCTTATCAACATTGCTGCAAAGCACATAGCAGTCTGCGCCGATCATGAAGAGCATCATGCAGATGAACAATGCTGCCGCCACGGTCACGCTGGTCCTCATCTCACGAAGCACCTGACGGATACAGAAGTTGCGGACAAAGCTCTTGCCTTTAAGCTCCACATGGCTGAATGTTCCTGTGTTCTGCTCATTCCTGATAAGTGACAGCGCAGAGCGTGAAAGTCTGCCGTTTATAACGATGTAGTTTACGATGATGCACACCAGCGGAGGCATCACAATGCCGTAGATTATAAGATACAATGGGTGAACGGTATCCAGTTCGGGTAATGAGAAATAACTGTAGCTGTCCTGCATCTGATAACGTGCGCCGAAATCGCAGAAGCCCAGATATGTTCCTACAGCGCCGCCTATAAGGGTGACTATTGTGGGCAGCGTAAGATAGTGGACGATAAGGTCCTTTTTCTTTACGCCCAGAGCATAGAGAGCGCCGATAACACTGCTTTCAGACTGTATCTGGTGAATTATGAAAACGGAAATTACATAGGTGAAAAGCATAAGAATGACCACGCCTGAAAGAAGTCCCGCAGTTTTGTTTGTTACAACATCATTTGCCGCTCCCAGTATTCTCTGGTTGTCGCTGCGCTTCACAAACTCGGTAAGGTTATCAAGGTCAACGGTGAAAAATTCGTCTATAACATCATCTGTCTGGTCTTTAAGCTCCTGCACGCCATCACGAAGCTCGGAGGCACCGTCCCGAAGCTCCTTTGCACCGTCACGCAGCTCATCGGAGCCGTCATATGCTTCCTTTACGCCGTCTGTGTACTCGACTGTACCGTCGGCAAATTCCTTTAAGCTGTCAAGAGTTTCTTTAAGGGCTGTAAGCTCGGCATTGCCTGTAAGAGCGGCATATTTATCAAGGATATCGCCGTAGTTATCGGCTGTGAGAGTCTCAGGTACGCCCTGTGCGGAAAGCATTGCTCCTGCCTGTGCAATGTAAGCGTCAAATATCTCGGAAGCGCCGTCATTCAGCTTACTGCTGTTGGAATCAAGCTCGCCCAGACCGTCATAAAGCTCCTTAGTGCCGTCGTACAGTTCGTCTGTTCCGTCGTACATCTCATTTGCGCCGTCAAGAAGCTCGTTTATGCCGTCTCTGAGGTCGTCTTTCCTGCCAATGGTGTCCGCAATGGCTTCACGGTAATATTTATCCTCAACGTCATTGTAATCAAATGCAAAGCCCCTGATAAGCTCTTTCAGCTCCTCATCAGTCATTTTGCCGTTAAGACGGTAAGCATATACGGATTCCTCTGCCTTTACGGAGCAGCTGAGGAAATCACTGTACTGCTCATCTGTAACGAATGCCAGTCCGAAGAGAGAGCTTTCGGCAGAAACGTCCGAAATGCTTTTTACGGGAGCATCATAATCGGGAACGGAGCCTGTTCCCACAATATCAAGTGTGCTGCCCAGAACTGTTACGGTATCGCCCACGGAAAGGTCATGCTCTTCGCAATAACGCTTTTCAAGGAAAGCCTCACCTGTTGTTTCGGCAGTTCGTCCGTTATCAATGTCAATAAGATCAATGCTTTTTCTGTTGCGGAAAATTCTCAGCGTGCCGCCGCAGTCAGCTTCTACATCTATGTAGGACATTTTTTCAAGCGTAACGCCCTTGTAGGTTATCTCCTTTTCCTGTGCCGAGGTCAGTGGCAGGAAAACGGAGAAGTGGCCGTCCTCCACCATGTTCTTCTCAGCAGCCGCAGTTGATCCGTCGATTATGGTATCAGCCGCTGCCACAACCGAAACAACGATGTACATACAAAGGATTATCATTACGATAAGCGCAAGATAGCGCATGAAATTTTCTTTAAGATCACGCAGGATACGTTTTGAAAGCACTTTATTCATCACAGATCCTCCAGCTGAGCAGCGGGTATAATGGTCTCATTAAGGTAATCCTTCTTTATCTGACCGTCCTTGATGATGATGACCTTGTGAACCATATTTTTAATGGAATTGTTGTGGGTTACGATAAGCATTGTTGTTCCGTACTCCTTGTTTATCTTTTCAAGCAGCACAAGGATATCACGGGAGGTCTTGGAATCCAGCGCACCTGTAGGCTCATCGCAGAGCAGAAGCTTGGGATTTTTGATAAGCGCTCTTGCAATAGCGCATCTCTGCTGCTGACCGCCCGAAAGCTGTGAGGGAAACTTGTTCTGGTGCTCCGTAAGTCCAAGCACATCAAGCAGCTCGTTCATATCAAGAGGATTGTCGGAAAGATACTCGCAGACCTGAATGTTCTCCCTGACGGTAAGATTCGGCACAAGGTTATAGAACTGGAAGATAAAGCCCAGATTGTCACGCCTGTAGTCTGCCAGTGCATCGGGTTTAAGACCGAATATCTCCTTGCCGTCCACTCTTACCGAGCCTGAATCCATGGTGTCAAGTCCGCCGATGCAGTTAAGGAGCGTTGATTTTCCCGAGCCGCTGGTGCCCTGTATAACGCACATCTGTCCCTTTTCAACACCTGTGGAAACACCTTTGAGCACCTGCACATAGCCTGCGTCCTTTCCGTAGCTTTTCTTTACATCTTTGATCTCAAGATACATATTCTTTCCTCCATATCTTATAAATAAAATAACAGTGATATTTATTTGTTATTTTTTATGGGACACAGCTTTTTGCCGTGTCCCTGAAAATCATGGTGTCAGCAGCGAGAAGAAACCGTTCCGAAGAAATTTTATCATTTTCTTCATCTCTTTTTCCACGTCCTCACGTGAGCCGCCCGGATGATGCGTCTCCATATGAATGACAGCATCAAACTGAAGATGGGAAAACCAGTGAAGGATATAATCATCATATATCTCCTCAATGGGAATAGGTACTTCCGCCTTTATTTTCGTGAGAAGCTCCTTGGAATGTGCGTCTATGGCTTCCATTATGCTGTCCACAAAGCCTTTCACCAGCGGGTGATTAAGGTTTGAGACGATTATCTGTACGATATTATCATATTGGTAGCACATATCCATAAACATTTCAGCAAAGCGGAAATCCTCTTCTATCTCAACATCGTCCTCGGGAGCTTCTGCCAGAAGCTCTGCATCATAGTGGTCAGAAAGGATATCCTCCATTCTGTTCACCACAGGAGCAATGACGCTCATAAAAAGGTCGTCCTTGTCCTTAAAAAAGAAATAGAGAGCACCAGTCGTAACACCCGCATTTGCGCATATGTGCCGCAGCGAAGCTTTTTCATAGCCGAACTCGGCAAACTCAGCCTCGGCAGATCTTAAAATGCTGTCACGGGTCTCCTCGGGGATAGTTCCTGCTTTTCGTGTCATTATTCTCACGTCCTTGCTGTCTAAATATCACTGTTATTTTACCACACAGAACTGTATTTGTCAATAAATAACAGTGATATTTTCACTTGTGCATAAATTTTTCTTTCATTACAGCAGAAAATAAACTATATTTCACAAAAAATCACCGCACGATCTTATACAGACTCTGCGGTGATTTGGAAAATGCTTATAAAATTACTTTCCGAATCCGAAAAGTCCTTTCTTAACATAAGGCTTTCTGTCTGCTCCCGCAAACTCATAGCCTGCCTTTTCAACGACCTCTTTCAGCTTGTCGTCGGGAATATCCACCTCAGCAACAATAACAGTCTGAGCCTTTGAATGGGAAGATGTTACTTTCTTTACCTTGAAGTTATTTCTAACAGCGTCATTTATATGTGTCTCGCACATTCCGCAAGCCATTCCGTTTATTTTTGCAGTTATCTCTACCATAATATGACTTCCTTCCTTTTAAGGTCAGCTCCCGCTAACCTTATAAACTTATTATACGACCAATGGGATAAAATGTCAAGAAAAGTTAGTCTGCTCTTACAACATTCGGCAGTGTATTGCAATTACCGCTGACCTGTGCTATACTGAAAATACCATATAACGACATGAAATGAGGCTATGACATGAAAATGAACTGGAACACTCTCCTCTGCGAAAAGCGCAGACGTGAACACTCTTCAAAGGAAAGCACCGACCTGCGCAGCGAATTTCAGAAGGACTATCACAGAATTATCCAGAGCGCTTCTTTCAGGCGGCTCCAGGATAAAACACAGGTATTCCCGCTGGACAAAAGCGACTTTGTGCGCACCCGTCTCACCCACTCTCTGGAGGTATCATCATTTGCAAAATCACTGGGCCATATGATCCTCCAGAACCTTATGGCTCACGGCAGAAAGGTCATCACTTCCGAGGTGGAGAGCAACGCCTGCAGTGTGCTTGAATGTGCGGGACTTATCCATGACATCGGCAATCCCCCGTTCGGTCACTTCGGCGAGGATTATATCCGTGAATGGTTCAGGGCAAATCTGCCTAAGATAAAGTTCAAGGGTCAGGAGATAGACAAGCTCCTTACGCCGCAGATGGCAGGCGACTTTTACCATTTTGAGGGCAATGCACAGGCTCTCAGGCTGCTTACAAAGCTCCACTTTCTTGTTGATGAAAACGGCATGAACCTGAATTACACCCTGCTCAACACTATCATAAAATACCCCGTTTCATCGGTGGAAATTGACAAGGACAGCGGAGATATCAGGACAAAAAAGATGGGCTATTATTACGCCGAGCAGGATATTTTTAAAGAGATAACCAAAAGCACGGGAGCTGTTGGCTGCCGCCACCCGCTGGCATTTATCCTTGAGGCAGCGGACGACATTGCCTACAAGACTGCCGACATCGAGGATGCTGCGAAAAAGGGCTTCATCACTTATCAGCAGCTTCTTGACGAGTTAAAGTCGGAGCGCTATTGCGGCAAATGCGCAGATGATGGCGAGCGTGCCGAGTATGACAAAGCTGTGGGCAAGCTGGAAAGCTACCTTACATATGCAAAAGACGGCGGCATATCCTCCCCAGAAAAGAACGCCGTTCAGAGGTGGGTCATCTACGTTCAGGGCGTGCTTCTCAGGTGTGCGGCTTTCGGCTTTACCAGCAGCTATGACATGATAATGAACGGCACTTTCGGCAAGGAGATACTGGCAGTCTCCCGTGGAAACGCTCTTGCATATGCACTGGGCGACATTGCGTGCAGATATGTTTTCAAGTCCATACCAATTTACAAGCTTGAAATATCCGCCAGCGTAATATTTGAATTTCTGCTTGACAGGTTCGTGAATGCCGCCGTAAAATTTGACAGCGATGAACCGGCTACTGCCATTGAAAAGCGAATGATATCCCTTGTTTCGGATAACTACATAAGAATTTACCGCTATTATTCCGAGGGAAAGGACGACATCGAAAAGCTGTACCTCAGGCTGCTCCTTGCCACTGATTTTATCTGCGGCATGACCGACAGCTACGCACAGAGGCTTTACCGTGAACTGAATGGAATGGTATAATACTAATCCTCAATCAACCTATAGACAAATCCTCGGCTTTGTCTATAGAACGATTAAAGA
>OAVB01002105.1_pt1 | contig 10476 bp, 6 predicted proteins | sample 1516871 | NCBI WGS metagenome assembly OAVB01 (sample SAMEA2580069, study PRJEB22360) | human gut metagenome | biome: human gut; feature: human-associated habitat; material: faeces | place: Denmark | collected 2008/2010 | reverse complement strand
AAGTAGTGTCGCAGGGAAGAGTAGAAAGCAACAGTGTGCTGCACCGTGTGTTACCTTACGGATTACTTTATTTTCAGATGGCGGATAAGAAAGGAAAGTTGGTTCCGACAGGGAATCCGTTTGTGATGACTCCGGATAGCATTCACTTCATTACTCCGATCCGGCAGACCACTGTGCTGAATGGTATTCTTACGTATGATGTAAAGCGGGTTTTAGAGTTGGGCGATGAAGCATATACTTTGTATTATTGGAAAGACGGCTGGCAACCGGTTAAAGAAGTGACTTCTAAAGATTCTCGTACGCTCGATTTTGGAGAGGTACCTGTCCGGTCTTTGTTTCTTGTATGTGGAAATACTTATATGGGCCGTATGCAGCGTCCTTTCTTGTTGGAGGATGGAAAGCCGGTGTATTATTGACAGATGAGGCTTTTGCTAATATCTGTTTTTTATGAGATATATAAGGATAGTAGTGGAAAAAACAGTCATTTTCTGATAATATTGCCAGTTCGGAGATCTTCTTGCTTTGTATCTTTTAGGTGAGATTTGTTTGTCGGTTGTTTCTAAAACAATATATTTGTGAATGAATAATCGTATAATATGCAATCTATGATTACAACTCAGTTACTCCGTCCCCAGAGCATTGTCGTAGTGGGGGCTTCGAACAATACACATAAGCCGGGCGGCGCTATTCTGAAGAATCTGATTAACGGTGGTTATCAGGGAGAACTGCGGGCTGTCAACCCCAAAGAAACAGAAGTGCAGGGAGTGCCTTCCTTTGCCGATGCAAAGGAGTTACCCGATACAGATCTTGCTATTCTTGCTATTCCTGCAGTTCTTTGTCCGGAGGTGGTGGAAACACTGGCCGCAGAGAAGCAGACGCGGGCTTTCATAATTCTTTCGGCCGGATTTGGAGAAGAAACGCAGGAAGGCGCTTTATTGGAAGAGCGCATTCTTGAAACTGTTAATAAATATGGAGCGTCATTAATTGGCCCGAATTGCATCGGATTAATGAATACCTGGCATCACAGTGTGTTTACGCAACCCATTCCCAATCTGAATCCCCATGGAGTAGATCTAATTTCCAGTTCCGGCGCTACTGCGGTGTTTATTCTTGAATCGGCAGTGACAAAAGGACTTCAGTTTAATTCTGTGTGGTCGGTGGGTAATGCTAAGCAAATAGGTGTAGAAGATGTATTGCAATATATGGACGAAAATTTTGATGTCCGGAAAGACTCCAAGATCAAGTTGATTTATATAGAAAGCATCAAGAATCCGGATCGTCTGCTGTTCCATGCCTCTTCATTGATTCGTAAGGGTTGTAAAATCGCGGCTATTAAAGCAGGGAGTTCGGAGAGCGGAAGTCGCGCTGCATCATCTCATACGGGAGCTATAGCCAGTTCTGATTCAGCTGTGGAAGCTTTGTTTCGTAAAGCCGGTATAGTGCGATGCTATTCGCGGGGTGAATTGACAACCGTCGGTTGTATTTTTACTTTGCCTGAGTTAAAAGGAAAGAATTTCGCTATTGTCACTCATGCTGGTGGACCGGGGGTGATGCTGACTGATGCTCTTTCGAAAGGTGGACTCAATGTACCTAAACTGGAGGGTCCGGTCGCTGAAGAGTTGAAGAGCAAGCTTTTTCCCGGGGCTTCCGTAGGCAATCCGATTGATATTTTGGCAACCGGAACCCCCGAGCACTTAAGTATTGCCATTGATTATTGTGAAGAAAAGTTCGAAAATATAGATGCGATTCTCGCCATATTCGGCACACCGGGATTAGTGACTATGTTTGAGACTTATGAGGTATTGCATCAAAAGATGCTGACTTGTAAAAAGCCACTTTTCCCGGTTCTTCCCTCTGTGCGTACGGCCGGTGAAGAGGTTGCCTTTTTTTTAGAGAAAGGTCATGTCAACTTTGCTGATGAAGTGATGTTGGGAACTGCTTTGTCACGTATCATAAATGCTCCAAAACCTGCTGTTCCGGAAATTGAACTTTTTGGTGTAGATGTACCCCGCATTCGTAGGATTATTGATTCTATTCCGCAGAACGGCTATATCGAACCCCATTATGTTCAGGCGTTGCTTCATTCTGCCGGTATTCCGGTAGTCGAAGAATTTGTATCGGGTAATAAAGACGAAGTACTTGCTTTCGCGCGACGCTGTGGATTTCCGGTGGTGGCCAAGGTTGTGGGGCCGGTTCATAAATCGGATGTAGGAGGAGTGGTACTCAATATTAAAGGTGAACAGCATTTGGCGTTTGAGTTTGACCGCATGATGCAGATACCTGAGGCACGTGCTATCATGGTGCAGCCTATGCTGAAGGGAACGGAGTTGTTTATCGGGGCTAAATATGAAGAAAAGTTCGGGCACGTGGTGCTCTGTGGACTGGGTGGCATCTTTGTGGAAGTTTTGAAAGATGTTTCGTCCGGTTTGGCTCCTTTATCTTATGAAGAGGCTTATTCGATGATTCATTCCCTCAGGGCCTATAAAATAATACAGGGAACTCGTGGGCAAAAAGGAGTAAACGAGGATAAATTTGCAGAAATTATTGTACGCTTATCTACGCTGCTTCGTTTTGCGACAGAAATCAAAGAAATGGATATAAATCCGTTGCTGGCAACAGAAAAGGAGGTTGTTGCCGTTGATGCCCGTATTCGCATAGAAAAATAAACATTACTTTCGGAATAAAAAAGAAGGATATCAGATGCAGTATTACACTTACTTCTGCGTTTATTAAAATGAGATGGACTTTAAACGCGAATTCTATATATGAAAAAGAAAAACGAACAATGGCTACGATACAGTAATCGGGCGCTTTCAGGATTACTTATGTTGTTTGGATTTGTGTCTTGTGACAATGGAGGTGGAGATATACCTGTAGAATATGGGATGCCTTCTGCTAAATATCGGGTGAAGGGCAAAGTGATTGATGCGGATACGCAGGAACCTGTACCGGGTATCGAAGTGGTCACCGGAGCTGTGCATACGGGCGATGGCAAAGAATGGCTCAGTTATCCGGATACGTTGATCACTGATAAAGATGGAGCTTTTGCTACTGAAAGGACGGAGTTTCCATCTAAAAAATATCGTTTTATCGTTCGCGATGTGGATGGTGATGCCAATGGTACTTATTCTAAGGATAGTGTCGAGGTAGAAGCCGGTGGATTTACAGGGGGCAGCCATTGGTACCGTGGAGAAACAAGTATTGATAAAACAATTGAAATCAAGAAGGAGACAGCAAAAGACAATGAAAAATAATTCTGGACGATTGTCACTTTGCAAACGCCTGGGGTTGGAAATAGCCTTAAAGATAAGAAATAACCTCAGGGAATTGCATCCGTTGCGTCAACTTTTCTGGGAATGTACATTACAGTGTAACTTGGCTTGTAAGCATTGTGGCAGTGATTGTCGGAAAATGTCGGAGCAGAAGGATATGCCTGCAGCGGATTTTCTTCAAGTCGTAGATTCGATTACGCCGCACGTCAATCCTAATGAGGTTAATATCATCATAACCGGAGGTGAACCGCTGATGCGGGATGATCTTGAAGAGGTGGGGATGGCTCTTTATCGCAAAGGTTATCCATGGGGGATTGTGTCCAATGGGTTGTATTTGACCCGCGAACGGCTCGGTAGTCTTGTTGCTGGCTGCCGGCCTGCATGCTGTTACGATCAGTCTGGATGGATTTGCGGAGGAACATAACTGGTTGCGTGGCAATCCGGATAGTTATGAAAAAGCGTTGGAAGCTATCAAGATGTTAGTGCATGAACCGGAACTGACATGGGATGTCGTGACTTGTGTCAATCGGAAAAACTACTCTTATCTGGAAGAGCTGAAAGCCTATCTGTACACTATAGGAGTACGTAATTGGCGTATTTTTACTATTTTTCCGGTAGGGCGTGCAGCCAATCATCCGGAATTCCAGCTAACAGACGAGGAGTTTACCGGAGTCCTGGAATTCATTAAGAAGGTACGGAAAGAGGGGCGTGTCCACTTGAGTTATGGTTGTGAAGGTTTTCTCGGTAAATATGAAAGTGAAGTACGTGATCATTTTTATTCCTGTAATGCAGGTATCAGTGTAGCTTCTGTTCTGGCAGATGGTTCGATCTCGTCGTGTCCCAGCATTCGCAGTAATTTCCATCAGGGCAATATTTATGAAGATGATTTTATGGAAGTGTGGGAAAAACGTTTTCAGGTATTTCGTAATCGTGAGTGGGCCCGTAAGGGAGAGTGTGCTGATTGTAGCTTTTTCCGTTATTGTGAGGGCAATGGTATGCATTTGCACAATGACAATGGAGACCTCTTGTTTTGTCATCAGAAAAGGATTGTAGAACTTTAAGAGACTATTTAGGACTATTTTTTCATAGATTGGGATAATTATTCTATTTTTCGGACTCCATTTGGCCTATATTTGTAGAGTTGTAATCCTTTCACTCCATCATGAAGAATACATTCTGCGTTTTAGCCTGTTTTTTCATTACAATCTTTTGCCAGGCGCAATCGGTTGAAGAACATTATTATTTTAAGAACCTGAGTATCCGAAACGGTTTGTCACAGAATACGGTTAATGCGATTCTGCAGGATCGGAAGGGGTTCATGTGGCTTGGTACCAAAGATGGCTTGAACAGGTATGACGGATTGTCTTTTCGTAAGTTTAAGCATGATGCTGCTAATCCACGCAGCATTGGAAACAGTTTTATCACTTCGCTTTACGAAGATTTCAATGGTAACATTTGGGTCGGTACTGATGCAGGAGTATATATTTACTATCCTGAGAAGGAGGCTTTTGAGGAATTCGATTGCCAGAGCTTGGAGAAGACAAGGATAGAACGTTCTGTTTCAATGATTGCAGGGGATAAGCAAGGCAGGGTTTGGATAGCTGTGGAGGCTCAGGGAATGTTCTGTTACGATGCTCGTCAAAAACTACTTCGCAATTATCCGTTAAGTGAGATTTCTTCCAATATCAAATGTTTTACTTTCGATAGCGGTGGAACTCTTTGGCTCGGATTTTATGGTGACGGTCTTTATTACTCCAAAGATAATCTGGCAACTGTGCATCCTTATGGATCGCCAGAAGATGGTAAAAGAGAATTTGAAGGAGGAGTAATCACCAAAATAGTTCAAGGAAACTATAATTGTTTGTATATTGGTTCTGTGAAGGAAGGTGTGAGTGAGTTGAATCTGACTTCGGGGCAAGTGCGTAACCTGTTGGCTATCGATGAGAGTGGTGAATCTATTTTTTGTCGTGATCTGCTGCCATATTCTGATAATGAATTGTGGATAGGGACTGAGTCCGGGATTTATATTTATAATTTGCGTACAGCGCAATTCATTCATTTACGTGCTTCTCTTTATGACTCTTATTCTTTGTCAGACAATGCTATCTATGCTTTATATAAAGATCGTGAAGAAGGGCTCTGGATCGGTTCTTATTTCGGAGGAGTGGATTATTATCCCAGACAATATACCTATTTTGCAAAATATTATCCTAAGAATATAGCAAATAGTCTGCATGGTAAGCGGGTACGTGAATTCTGTCGGGCGGATGACGGTACTTTGTGGATAGGAACGGAAGACGGCGGATTAAATCACTTTAATCCGAAAACGAAAGAATTCCACTTTTTTGAGCCAAGTGCCGGATTTACTAATATCCATGGTTTGTGCATGGATGGCAGTCATTTGTGGGTGGGAACATTCTCTAAAGGACTTCGGGTGATTGATACACGGACGGGAGTGATTCTGAGGACGTATACGGAAGGTCATACTTCACATTCGTTGAACGATAATAGCATTTTCTCTATTTGTCGGACTTCTGCCGGAAAAATTTATCTGGGTACACTGTTTGGTTTACTGCGTTACAACCGTACTCAGGATAATTTTGACCGCATTCCGGAGTTGAATGGTAAGTTTGTTTATGGTATTAAAGAAGATTCTTATGGAAATCTTTGGTTGGCAACTTATGCCAATGGAGCTTATTGTTATGACGTAAGTGCACGAAGATGGAAAAACTATGTATTTGATGCCGAGGATGAAAAGAGTCTGCCATATGATAAAGTGCTGAGTGTTTTTGAGGACTCGTATCGCCAAATATGGCTAACTACACAAGGTGGGGGATTTTGCCTATTTCATCCTGATACGGAAACATTTACACGCTATGGACTGAAAGATGGACTTCCCAATGATGTGGTTTACCAGATTGTGGAAGATGATGATCGTTTTTTGTGGCTTACTACAAATAATGGGTTGGTCCGTTTTGATCCCAAAACCATGGAAATGAAAGTATTCTCTACTGCTAATGGCTTACCGACCAACCAGTTTAATTACCGTTCGGGATTTAAAGATGAGGCCGGTAACATTTATTTGGGTAGTATTAACGGATTTGTAGCATTTGATCCCCGAACTTTCGCTGAAAACAGGCAGGTGCCGGCAGTAGCTATTACTGATTTCTTGCTGTTTAATAAAGAGGTGCCGGTTGGAGAAACCGATTCACCCTTGAAGAGCAGTATTACGTTTTCTGACAAAGTGGTACTCACTGCCGATCAAAATTCTTTTTCTTTTCGTATCGCTGCTCTAAGTTATCAGGCTCCAAGGATGAATAAACTGATGTATAAGCTTGAGGGCTTTGACGAAGGCTGGTTGACAATAGGAGAAAGCCCTTTGGTGACTTATTCCAATTTAGGCTATGGAGATTATGTGTTTAAAGTAAAGGCCTCTAATAGTGACGGAGTGTGGAATGAACAGGAGACTTCACTTCATCTTTCTATTCTTCCTCCATTCTACTTGTCCGGATGGGCATATTGTTTCTATGTATTATTTTTCATGGGGTGTCTGGTCTGTGTCATCTTCTACTTTAAAAGACGGAATTATCGGAAGCAACATCGTCAAATGGAAATGCTTGAACGGGAAGTCTATCATGCTAAGATTGATTTCTTTACCAACGTTGCTCACGAAATACGAACTCCGCTGACCCTGATTAAAGGTCCTTTGGAAAATATTATCCTGAAAAAGGAAGTGGATTCGGAAACGAAAGAGGATTTGTATATCATGAAGCAGAATACGGAGCGTTTGTTGAATCTTACCAATCAGTTGTTGGATTTTCGAAAGACAGAAACACGGGGATTCCGGTTGAACTTTACTGAATGTGACGTTGTTGCAGTGCTTCGTGAAACCTATCTCCGTTTTACTTCTTTGGCCAAGCAAAAAGGATTGGATTTTATATTAGAACTTCCACAGGAGTGCTTTATGGCGGATGTCAATCAGGAAGCTTTGACAAAAATAATCAGTAACTTGCTGAATAATGGAGTGAAATATGCCTCTACTTATCTCCGGATTTCTTTGGAAACAGACGAAAAAGTATTTCACATACGAACTTTTAATGATGGGGAGATGATTCCTGATACAATGAAAGAGGAGATTTTTAAACCTTTCGTACGGTTGGATAAAGAAGATGAAGTAACTACCGGAACAGGTATCGGGTTGGCCCTATCACGTTCTTTGGCAGAATTACATCAAGGTAGTCTGATGATGGAAAAGGGTGAAGAGGTGAATTGCTTTTGCTTGACCTTGCCGGTGAATCAAGATTCTACAATTACTCTCTCGGCTGAAAACGTATCACAGGTTGAGGAGAACTCTTGTGGATGGGAACAGGAAGAAACCGATACGAAAGAAAAGAAACCGATGATTCTAGTGGTAGAAGATAATCCGGATATGTTAGCTTTTATCAGGAAGCAACTTACAACGGAGTATTCGGTTCTAACTGCTATGAATGGAATTGAAGCACTTGCTGTTTTAGATAATCATTATGTTAATCTGGTGGTGAGTGATGTAATGATGCCTCAGATGGATGGTTTTGAACTGTGTAAAACTATTAAGTCAGATTTGAGTTATAGTCATATTCCCGTTGTACTGCTAACTGCCAAGACTAATATTCAATCGAAAATCGAAGGATTGGAACTGGGGGCTGATGCTTATATTGAAAAGCCTTTCTCTGTGGAATATCTGCTCGCAAATATTTCCAGCCTGATTCATAATCGTGAAAAGTTACGTCAGACTTTTGCGAAGTCACCCTTTGTGGCAGCCAATACGATGGCTTTGACCAAAGCCGATGAAGAGTTTATATGGAAGTTGAATGATATTATTCAGGCTAATCTGCATAATCCGGAGTTCAGCATGGAAGATATGGCAGATGCATTGAAGATGAGTCGATCCAGCTTCTATCGAAAAATTAAAGGTGTATTGGACTTAAGCCCGAATGAGTACCTCCGTTTGGAACGCTTAAAGCAAGCGGCACAATTGCTGAAAGAGGGCAAGAGTCGCGTCAATGAAATTTGTTATACAGTGGGATTTAATTCGCCTTCTTATTTCTCTAAATGTTTCTTGAAACAATTCGGGGTACTTCCAAAGGACTTTATAGGGTAATGCTAAAAAAAGGTCGGATATTGTTATGAATCTATGTGTTTAGGACATTTTTGTCATTAATTGGGTTATTTGTTTTATAAAAGAACTGCCGGTTAGGGTAACTTTGTCATCATCATTCGACAAATAGAAATTACTAAAATGAAAAGACCCTTATGAAAATGATTTTAAAGACAATGGTGTGTCTGGCAGTAGCTTTTTCTGGAACTGCAGGGGCAGCTAATTATTCTCCGGAAAAGTCACAAGCTTCTTTGGCACTTAAAGTCCCGGGGAATCCGGCTGTGGAATATCCGCTTACTCTCAGTAAACTATCGGATAGTTATTTCGATTATGAGTGGAAAGCAAAAGAGAAAATACCGGTAACTATCTTTCAGCAGATATCAACTGTGGATGATAAACAGCAGGTAACGGTGGTTCTGACGGCTATGGAAGATGTGTACTTCAATTTTGAAGAGCGAATCAGAACGGATTTTCGTCATGATGATTGCCAGTTTTATTTGCCAGGTTTCTGGTATCGTCGTAATTTACGTTCACCTAAAGAGGCTCCATCGTTTCATACTTCCGATAGCTGGGTAGTGCGTGAAGATAGATTGAGCACGCCTTTGACCGGTCTTTTTGATGAAAAACAAAAGAAATACATGACTGTGGTCCGCCGGGCAGAATATATTCAGGACGCTTTGAGTACTCATAAGGAAGGTGAGGTGATTCTTTCGGGAACTACTTCACTCGGTTTCACCGGATTTGAAAATCTGGATGGAACGGCTGCTTTGGCATTTGGTTTTCCGTATAAAGAGGCTCCAAAAACCTATATTCGTAAACTTACACTTGCACCTTCAGTCACTGCTTTCCAACTATTAAAGAAAGGAGAGAGTATTTCACTAACCTGGGAAATTCATGAAGGAAAAGGGGAGGATTTTGCCGAGTTTGTAAGTCATACTTGGGAATATTGCTATGATACTTTTCAACCGAAACCTGTGGAAACGGATTATACTCCTGATTATACTAAAGAGATTCTTAGCCATTTTTTTATTGAGAGTTTTGTAGGTGATCGTCCTCTGAACTATAATTCAGGGGTACATATGCGTACTGATGATTGCCAAAATACAGGTTCGGCAGAGGTTGGTTTTGTGGGACGAGTTTTGCTGAACGCATTTAATGCCTGGGAATATGGCTGGAAGAATAATCGGGCTGATTTAAAAGAGAATGCAGCGAAAGTCTTTGATACTTATTTGGTGAATGGGTTTTCTCCTGCAGGTTTTTTCAAAGAGTTCGTTGACTACCGTACCGGTTATGAGGAGACGGTATTTAGCATTCGGCGTCAGTCCGAAGGTATTTATGCTATATTTCATTATCTGGATTTTGAGAAAAGAAACGGACGTAAACATCCTGAGTGGGAAGCGAAGGTACGTAAAATGCTTGATGTATTCCTGCAGTTGCAAAATCCGGAAGGAAGTTTTCCCCGTAAATTTAAGGATGATCTTTCTATTGTAGATAAGAGTGGCGGAAGTACACCATCGGCTACTCTGCCTTTAGTGATGGGGTATAAATATTTCAAGGATAAACGTTATCTGGAAAGTGCTAAACGGACCGCCGAATATCTGGAGAAAGAATTAATCTCTAAATCGGATTATTTTTCGTCTACTCTTGATGCAAACTGTGAGGATAAAGAGGCCTCTTTATATGCGGCTACAGCTACTTATTATTTAGCTTTGGTAAGTCAGGGCAAAGAACGTGAACACTATACGGGATTGACAAAAAAAGCAGCTTATTTTGCTTTGTCATGGTATTATTTGTGGGATGTACCTTTTGCGCCCGGACAGATGTTGGGAGATATTGGGCTCAAGACGCGCGGATGGGGCAATGTATCTGTGGAAAACAATCACATCGATGTGTTTATCTTTGAATTTGCTTCTATACTAAATTGGCTTTCCAAAGAGTATAGCGAACCTCGTTTCTCACAGTTTGCCGAAGTAATCAGTACTTCAATGCGTCAGTTACTCCCTTATGAAGGGCATCTGTGTGGAGTGGCTAAGGGCGGATATTATCCTGAGGGAGTGCAATAACAAG
>OAVB01002104.1_pt1 | contig 10480 bp, 8 predicted proteins | sample 1516871 | NCBI WGS metagenome assembly OAVB01 (sample SAMEA2580069, study PRJEB22360) | human gut metagenome | biome: human gut; feature: human-associated habitat; material: faeces | place: Denmark | collected 2008/2010 | reverse complement strand
ATAAAATCGAAACAGTGAGGGGCTTGAATACGGGGCATTGAAGTAGTATGATGTTGCTTTTTCCTGTATCCGGGTTGAGATTTTATAAATTGAATAATTAAAATGTAAATAGATCTATGTGTGTACACCGCCAATCGACATATCGGGCAATCGCTACATTGAGCAATTGGCACATTGATTAATCGGTGCATTGACATATTGGTTAATTGGCACATTGGCATATTGATTAATTGGCACATTATTATTATGTTACGTTCACTGTATATTCAGAATTATGCTTTGATAGAGAAGCTGGATATCCGCTTTGAAACGGGATTTTCCGTCATCACGGGTGAAACCGGTGCCGGAAAGTCTATTATACTCGGCGCCATCGGGCTGTTGTTGGGGCAACGTGCCGATGTGAAAGCCATCCGGCAAGGAGCATCAAAATGTATTATAGAGGCTCGTTTTGACATTTCCGCTTATGGAATGCAATCTTTTTTTGACGAGAATGAACTGGAATACGAAGAAGAGTGTATTCTTCGCCGCGAGGTGCAAGCCTCGGGCAAGAGCCGTGCGTTTATCAATGATACGCCTGCTTCACTGGCACAGATGAAAGAACTGGGTGAGCAGTTGGTCGATGTGCATTCACAGCATCAGAATTTGCTGTTGAACAAAGAGGGCTTTCAACTGAACGTGCTTGATATTCTGGCACATAACGAGGACATTTTAGCTGACTATCGTCGGGCCTATACCGACTGGAAACTGTTGGAAAAGGAATTGGATGAGTTGACGGTTCGTGCCGAGCAGAGCAAGGCGGACGAAGACTATATTCGTTTTCAGCTTGAGCAGCTCGAAGAAGCGCATCTCGCCGAAGGTGAGCAGGAAGAGTTGGAACAAGAGTCCGAAACCCTCAGCCATGCCGAAGAAATCAAGGCAGGGTTGTATCGGATCGGACAAGCGTTCTCTGCGGATGAAGGCGGTTTGTTGCCGGTATTGAAAGAGAGTGCCGCTATGCTTTCGTCATTGCAGAAAGTTTATCAGCCGGCTACGGAACTTGCCGGACGCATGCACAGCACTTATATTGAGTTGAAAGACATCATTGATGAAATCAGCACTCAAAGTGAAGATATAGAGTTTAATCCTGTGCGGTTGGATGAAGTGAACGGCCGTCTGAACCTGATTTATTCTTTAGAGCAAAAACATCGTGTACAAACGGTGGAAGAGTTGGTAAGGCTGACGGAAGAGTATCGTGACAGGCTTGCCACTATTACCTCCTTTGACGACCGTATTGCTGCTTTGGCCGCCCGGCGGGATACGCAATATAATAAAGTGAAAAAGCAGGCTGCCTTGCTCACCAAGGCCCGTACTGTTGCCGCCCGTGAGGTGGAAAAACAGATGGCTTCCCGGTTGGTGCCGTTGGGGATGCCCAATGTGCGTTTTCAGGTGGAGATGGGGTTACGCAAGGAACCCGGAATGCAGGTTAGTTTCCTTTTCTCGGCCAATAAGAACGGTGCGTTGCAGAACATCTCTTCGGTGGCTTCCGGCGGTGAAATAGCCAGAGTCATGTTGTCTGTTAAGGCCATGATAGCCGGTGCGGTAAAACTTCCCACCATTGTGTTCGATGAAATCGATACCGGTGTTTCCGGTGAAATCGCCGATCGGATGGCGGATATCATGCAAGAGATGGGAGAGCAGGAAAGGCAGGTGATCAGTATCACGCATCTGCCGCAAATTGCTGCACGCGGACGTGCGCACTATAAGGTATACAAACGTGATAATGACATGGAAACGAATAGCCATATCCGCCGTCTCACCGATGAAGAAAGGGTAGAGGAAATAGCACATATGCTGAGTGGGGCTACGCTGACGGAGGCTGCATTGGAGAATGCAAAAGCCCTGCTGAATAGTAAATTAGAACTATCAAATAGTAAATAAATAGATGATTGATAAAAGTGAAATGATTTTCGGCGTTCGTGCCGTCATAGAGGCTATACAGGCCGGTAAAGAGATTGATAAGATTCTGGTGAAGAAAGATATCCAGAGTGAATTGTCTAAGGAGTTGTTTGCCGCCTTGAAAGGTACGCTCATCCCGGTACAGCGTGTTCCGGTAGAACGTATCAACCGCATTACCCGCAAAAATCATCAGGGAGTGGTAGCGTTTATTTCCTCCGTTACTTACCAGAAGACGGAAGATCTTGTACCTTTTCTCTTTGAGGAAGGTAAGAACCCTATCTTTGTGATGCTCGACGGTATAACCGATGTGCGTAATTTTGGTGCCATTGCCCGTACTTGCGAGTGTGCGGCGGTAGATGCCGTTATTATCCCTGCACGTGGCAGTGTGTCGGTGAATGCCGATGCAATGAAGACCTCTGCCGGAGCTTTGCATACCCTGCCGGTTTGTCGCGAACAGAGCCTGAAAAGTACTTTGCAGTACCTCAAAGACAGTGGCTTCCGTATTGTTGCCGCTACCGAAAAAGGCGATTATGACTATACGAAAGGCGACTATACGGGCCCGATGTGCATAATTATGGGAGCGGAAGATACGGGAGTGTCATACGAGAATCTTGCTCTTTGTGACGAGTGGGTGAAAATACCGATGTTGGGTAGTATCGAGTCACTCAATGTTTCGGTGGCTGCCGGTATTTTGATTTACGAAGCGGTAAAGCAACGTCATTTGGATTAGCAGGAAATCATCTGCCGGTTTTTGTTTTTTAATATTCAACTTAAATAGAAAGTGAGGCCTCTCCCCAACCCTCTCCGTGGGAGAGGGAGATAAGTTAGTTTCATAACTGATTAATAAACAATAGTATCTGTACCCCCTCTCCTGCGGAGAGGGTTGGGGAGAGGCTTTAAAAACAATAAAATTATGAAGAAATTCTTATTATTACCTTTTATATTTGTCTGCCTGTCGGTACAATGGAGTATGGCACAGGCGCCTAAATGGGTGGAGAAAGCCAAACGTGCCGTGTTCTCGGTGGTTATTTATGATAAAAATGATAAGATTCTGAATACCGGAAACGGCTTTTTTGTAACCGAAGACGGGGTGGCGTTGTCTGATTATTCCTTGTTCAAGGGAGCGGAACGCGCCGTTATTATTAATTCGGAAGGAAAGCAAATGCCGGTGGATGCCGTTTTGGGAGCGAATGATATGTACGATGTCATCAAGTTCCGGGTAGCTATCACGGAAAAGAAAGTGCCTGCCCTTACAGTAGCTACTGTGGCACCGGCTGTCGGTGCAGAGGCTTACCTGTTGCCTTATTCCACTCAGAAAGACCGCACATGTACACAAGGAAAGGTAAAGAAGGTGACAAAAATAGAAGATAATTACAGTTATTATACGCTCGACATGCGTCTGAAAGATAAAATGGTGAGTTGCCCGGTGGCTGATGCCAACGGACAAGTATTCGGGCTTGCGCAAAAAGCGTCCGGACAGGATACTGCCAGTATCTGTTACGCAGCCGGTGCCGCTTTCGCTATGTCGCAGCGCATTGTCGCTCGGCGATATTACACTGCGGAATATTGGTATAAAGAAAGGATTACCCGATACGGAGGAGCAGGCGCTTGTATATTTGTATGTGGCTTCTTCGCAGGTAAGTCAGGAAGAATATGTGTCGTTGCTTGATGATTTTGTGAAACAATTCCCGAATAGCCCGGACGGATACCTTCGTCGTGCTTCGACGTTTGTTTTTGGCGGTAAAGAGGATGCGGATTTCGATAAAGCGGATATGGAACGGGCTCTGAAAGTGGCCAAGAAGAAAGATGATGTGTATTATAACATATCCAAGCAGATTTATAATTATCAGTTGGGTAAACCTGAAAAGACCTATAAAGACTGGACATATGAGAAAGCCCTGGACTATGTGCACAGTGCTTTGGCTATCGATTCATTGCCTGTATATGTGCAGTTGGAAGGCGATATTCTATTTGCAAAACAGGATTATCCTGCCGCACTTGCCTGTTATGGAAAGGTGAACCGCAGTAATCTGGCATCGCCTGCCACTTTCTTTAATGCTGCCAAGACGATGGAAATGATGGATGCCGATCCGAAGGAAATTGTCATAATGATGGACAGTTGCATTGCCCGTTGCCCGCAGCCGGTTGCCGTAGCGGATGCCCCTTACGTGTTGGAGCGTGCACAGATGAACATGAATGCAGAGCAATACCGGGCTGCCATGCTCGATTATGATACTTATTTTAATGCCGTGAGCGGGCAGGTGAACGATGTGTTCTATTATTATCGTGAACAGGCGGCTATTAAAGCGCGCCAATACCAACGTGCCCTTGATGATATAGCCAAAGCCATCGAACTTAACCCGAAAGAGTTGACTTATCGTGCGGAACAAGCGGTGGTAAATCTTCGTGTGGGCCGTTATGAAGAAGCGTTAAAAGCTTTGGATGAGGCTTTGGCAGTCGATCCGAAGTATGCCGAAGCCTATCGCATCATGGGTATTTGCCAGATACAAATGAAAAAGCAGGAAGAGGCATGTGCCAGTTTTGCAAAAGCCAAGGAATTGGGAGATACCAATGTGGATGAGCTGATCAAGAAACATTGCAAATAAAATATCGATAGATCGTAATAAAAAAGGGAAACCCCTGTCCTCGCAGTAGGATAGGGGTTTCTTTTTGGAGATTTTCATAAAAACACTCTCTCTCTCATCTCCTTTTCAGTCAAGTTTAGGTTTCGGTTTTATCAAAGTTAGTTTAGGTAATCTCTTGTATAACTATTATAGTAAATGCAGCTTTTCACAGAATACTGCACGGACATCCACTTTTTTTCTTATAATTTTTATCAAAATCTTTTTTTTCTTACCTTCGGAGCGGAAAATGATAAGAGTACGAGACCTCTCCCTAACCCTCTCCGTGGGAGAGGGGACTAAGTTGGTTTTATAACTGATTGATAATCATGAGTGTCTATTCCCTTCTCCTATGGAGAGGATTGGGGAGAGGCTATAAAAATTAGGAAATACAATGAAAAAGGTAATTTGCAGTGAGAAAGCTCCGGGAGCTATCGGTCCTTACAGCCAGGCTATCGAAGCGAACGGTATGGTATTTGTATCGGGACAGCTCCCCATTGATGCAGCCACAGGAATAATGCCCGAAGGGGTAGAAGCACAGGCCCGTCAGTCTCTGGAAAATATCAGGCATATTCTTGAAGCAGCCGGATTGACAATGGCCGACATCGTCAAAACGACTGTCTTCCTTCAGGATATGTCTTTGTTTGCAGGGATGAACGGCGTATATTCCACTTATTTCAACGGTGCTTTCCCGGCTCGTTCGGCTGTGGCGGTGAAGGCTTTGCCCAAAGATGCTTTAGTCGAGATCGAGTGCATTGCGGTTCGCTAACAGATCGGCTACAATGAAACTACTGCCTCCTACAAAGATAAAATCTTTTGGGAGGCTTTTTTCTTGGGCGGCGCGTACGGCTTCGGTTACTGTGGGATAAGTATTGCCATGCAGTCCGAATTCACGGGCGGTTCTTTTTAACTCCTCTTCCGGCAATGCCCGTTTCACGCTGGCTTTTGTGAAATAATACATCGCATTTTGTGGCAGCAGGTTCAGTACGCCACGGATATCTTTATCATTCACCATCCCTATTACAATGTGAAGATGGTCGTATACGATTGATTTTATCTGTTGGGTGATGTAAGTAATTCCACCTGTGTTGTGTCCTGTGTCACAGATAAGCAGTGGGTGGTCACTTAGCTTTTGCCAACGTCCCATAAGTCCGGTCAGTTCGTTGACGCGGGCAAAGCCGTGGCGGATATTTTCTTCTTTGATGGCATACTCCAACGCTATTAGCTGTGACAGGGCATGAAGTATCGTATTGGTGTTTTTTATTTGGTAATACCCTCCCAATTCTCCTTGCAGGCAGCCATATTCACGGGTTTCATATAGTAGTCCGTTATCGCTGTTTTCTGCTTTTAAAATCCGGTTATCGTCTTCTGCAAAAACAATGGGTGCGTGCATTTCTTCTGCTTTTCCTGCAAATACCGGTCGGGTCTCTTCTGTAGCCTCTCCGATGACAACAGGGGTTCCTTTTTTGATGATTCCGGCTTTTTCTCCTGCTATCTCGGCTAATGTGTTTCCTAAAAATTGCGTGTGGTCAAGACTGATGTTGGTTATGACGCATAGATCGGGGGTGATGATGTTGGTACAATCGAGACGTCCCCCCAACCCGACTTCAATGAGTGCTACATCCACTTTCTCATCGGCAAAGTAGCGGAAAGCCATGGCGGTGGTCAGTTCAAAGAAAGAAGGATGCAACGGTTCGAAAAAGCTCCGGTGCTTTTCTACAAAATCTACAACATACGTTTCCGGCATCATTTCTCCGTTGATCCGGATACGTTCGCGGAAATCAACCAGATGCGGAGATGTATAAAGTCCTACCCGGTAACCGGCTTCTTGCAGGATGGCTGCCAAGGTATGCGAACAGGAACCTTTTCCATTGGTGCCTCCCACATGTATCGTACGGTATTTCCGGTGGGGGTGTTCGAAGTATTCATCCAATGCTCTCGTGTTTGCTAATCCTTCTTTATATGCTCCGCTTCCGATTTGCTGGAACATGGGGACACTCTCATATAAGTACTTTAAAGTGTTCTGATAGTCCATCTTTTATAATATTTAACTGGCAAGAAATCTCTTTTGCCCTTTTATTTCTTATCTTAGGTGCGTCAATCTTTCATCGTAGTGACCGATTGCTTTACCGGATTGCAAATATCAACATTTTAAATCTAACGAAGAGTATGGGAACAAAGAAAAATTTTGTGCTTGACACAAATGTTATCCTTCACGACTACAATTGCTTGAAGAATTTCCAAGAGAATGATATTTATCTCCCCATTGTTGTGCTCGAAGAACTGGATAAGTTCAAGAAGGGAAATGAACAGATCAACTACAACGCCCGTGAGTTTGTCAGAGAGCTCGATCTGATCACCGATGACAATCTTTTTACCAGCGGTGCTTCGCTGGGTGAGGGGTTAGGGCGTTTGTTCGTTATAACGGGTGAGGTCGATTCTCCGGTAGTGCGTGATTCGTTTCCTTCGCGCAAGCCAGATCATCAGATTCTTGCCGTTGCCGATTATCTGGCGCGGAAACATGCCGATATGAAGACAATTCTGGTGACCAAAGATGTCAATTTGCGTATGAAGGCCCGCTCTATTGGGGTGGTTTGCGAAGATTATATTACCGATAAGGTAATTAACATCGATATTTTTGAGAAGTCCAACGAAATTTTTGAAGGCATCGATCCGGCACTGATCGACCGGATTTATTCTGCCCGTGAAGGTTTGGATATCAGCGAATTCGATTTTAAGAATGTCATTCATCCTAACGAATGTTTCATTCTGAAGAGTGACCGCAGCAGTGTGCTTGCCCGGTATAATCCTTTTACGCATACGGTTTGCCGGGTGAATAAGACGAAAAACTATGGAATCGAACCCCGTAATGCCGAACAGAGTTTTGCTTTCGAAATTCTGAATGATCCTAATGTGAAATTGGTGGCTTTGACCGGTAAAGCCGGTACGGGTAAAACCTTACTGGCATTGGCGGCTGCTTTGGGCAACTTGACCGATTATAAACAAATTTTGTTGGCACGCCCCATTGTCGCACTTTCAAACAAGGATTTAGGTTTTCTTCCGGGTGATGCCAAGGAGAAGGTGGCACCCTATATGCAACCTTTGTTTGATAACTTAAATGTTATTAAGCGGCAGTTTGCGGCCAATTCCACCGAAGTAAAGCGTCTGGAAGATATGCAAAAAAGTGAACAGTTGGTTATTGAAGCGCTCGCTTTCATACGCGGACGCAGTTTAAGCGAAACTTATTGTATCATCGACGAAGCCCAGAACTTGACTCCTCATGAAATAAAAACCATTATCACACGTGCGGGTGAAGGTACTAAGATGGTATTTACCGGAGATATTCAGCAGATCGACCAGCCCTATCTGGATAGCCAGTCCAATGGATTGGTTTATATGATTGACCGTATGAAAGAACAGAACCTTTTTGCACATGTAAATCTTGTGAAAGGTGAACGCAGTCAGTTAAGTGAATTAGCCAGCAATTTGATGTAATATTTGCTTGATATGCCAATGTTTAGAAAAGACATGGTAAACGTATGGTAATCTGATGGTTTCGATACGTTTATCATGTCTTTTCCTGTTTTACATAATATTCATAAAATCAAAAGTTTTTTTATTATTTTGTTAAATAAAGCGGTGATTACTCAAAAAAATGTATCTTTGCATCGCCTAAAAAAACAAAAAAACTGTAGAACGGATGAAATCGAAATTTTTTCAACGGTATCTTTCTTCGAAGGTACTGCCTATTTGGACTATTTTGTTAATTGATGTTTTTATCATTGTAGTTTCATGTATGTTGTCCTATGCACTTCGTTATGATTTTCGTAGCATTTTTCTGGACTCTTCTACGATTGATAGAACCATTCTTTGGACAGTGATTATTAACTTGGTGTTCTTCCGGGTATTCCGTACGTACTCCAACGTACTCCGCTTCTCTTCCTTTGTGGATATTATGCGGATCTTCGTATCTCTCACAGTGTCATACGGTCTGTTGACACTTGTAAGCGTGATTTTGGAAGCATTCATGGATGTCAGGGTAGCACCGGTGAGTGTGTTGTTTATGGCTTATATCATAAATTTTGCTTTGATGTCTTGTTCACGCATTGTTGTGAAGATGCTTTTCGAAGTTTTAAATTTTGATGGCAGCAAAACTACGAATGTTTTTATTTATGGTGCAAAAGAAGCAGGTGTCAACATTGCAAAATCATTGCGTGTGAATTTGCGTAACCATTATCGTTTGCGTGGTTTTATTGCTGACGAACCCGAATTGATTGACAAAATTATGATGGGGGTAAAGGTGTATCCCAATGATGATACATTAATTGAAAAACTGGATGATCGTGATGTACATACCATTATCATTTCTCCGGTCAAGATGGATCAACTGAAGAAAACGGATATGGCAGATCTCCTGTTGGCCCATAATGTGAAGTTGCTTACCGCCCCTCCCTTGAGTGAATGGGGAGGACAGCCTTTGAACCGTACTCAACTGAAAGAAATTCAGATTGAAGACCTTTTACAGCGTGAGCCGATTGAGGTGGATATTCATAAGATCGCCTCTCATCTGGAAGGAAAAAGGGTGATGATTACCGGCGCTGCCGGCTCTATCGGTAGTGAAATCATGCGTCAGGTTGCTTCATTCAATCCTTATAAGTTGATTTTGGTAGACCAGGCAGAAACACCTCTTCACGACATCCGTTTGGAACTGCAGGATCGCTGGAGAGATATCGATGCGGAAACCATTGTAGCCGATATTTCTAATCAAACCCGTATTGAAGCGATATTCCGTGAATTCAGACCGCAATATATATTCCATGCAGCTGCTTACAAACATGTACCGATGATGGAAGATAACGTATCTGAATCTATACAGGTGAATGTGGCTGGTACGCGTATTTTGGCAGATTTGGCAGTAAAGTATGGTGCTGAGAAGTTTGTGATGATCTCTACAGATAAGGCAGTTAATCCTACGAATGTGATGGGATGTTCTAAGCGCATTTGTGAAATCTATGTACAGTCTTTGGCTAAGAAATTGCAGAAAAAAGGAGAAAGTACGGTGCAGTTCATCACTACCCGTTTTGGAAATGTGTTGGGATCCAATGGTTCTGTCATTCCCCGTTTCCGCGATCAGATTCAGCATGGAGGTCCTGTGACGGTAACTCATCCGGAGATTATCCGTTATTTTATGACTATTCCGGAGGCTTGTCGTCTGGTGCTCGAAGCCGGTAGTATGGGGAATGGCGGTGAAATCTATATCTTTGATATGGGTAAGCCGGTCAAGATTGTCGACCTTGCCAAGCGTATGATCAGCCTTTCCGGACGTACTGATGTGAAGATAGAGTTTACCGGTTTGCGTCATGGAGAGAAATTGTATGAAGAACTGCTGAATGTGAAAGAGCTGACTAAGCCTACTTATCACGAAAAGATTATGATCGCTACCGTTCGTGAATATGATTATGATGAAGTAAAAGAACGTATTGAGAATCTTGTTCAGTTGAGTTATACATACGACCAGATGAAGATTGTAGCAGCGATGAAAGATATCGTTCCGGAATTTGTAAGTAAGAATTCTTGCTTTGAAGCGCTGGATAAGAAGGACTGATTTTAGATAGATTATCGATAATAAAGAAAATCAGGTATCGACCTCCTATGTCATTCGCATAGCGTCGGTACCTGATTTTTATTAGGACTTTAGAATCTGTTTGTTTGGGCTTTTGAGAAATAAAAGAGAAAAGAGTTGACAACCAGAACCGGACCTAAAGTTTTTTTATTTGGCAGTATCCATAATTTTGTGTAAATAGAAACGGGATTCAGTTATAAGTTCTCTTATATCTGAATTCTGTTTTCAAAAATAAGCATAAATTGATTCATAATCAATCCCCAGTTAGTAATCGGCATTGTCCATTTCTTCTCAATCTCCA
>OAVB01002101.1_pt1 | contig 10496 bp, 7 predicted proteins | sample 1516871 | NCBI WGS metagenome assembly OAVB01 (sample SAMEA2580069, study PRJEB22360) | human gut metagenome | biome: human gut; feature: human-associated habitat; material: faeces | place: Denmark | collected 2008/2010 | reverse complement strand
TAATTATATTCTTTTTATTTATTTATTTCAAAACTTTCTTTGATATTTTCAATAATATCATATTCTTCACTTACAATACTACTCGCATCATTGGTTGCATGATTGATATTTTCAAAATATCCGAGCAGACCGTTAATCGTTGTAACGCTTTCTGCCGCTGCATTCGTACCGGTTGTAATTTCTTCATCTACCTGCTTTGTCATATCGGTAAGCCATTTTAATATATCCTGGATATTACCTGCTGATTTTGCACTTTCTTCTGATAAGGCACGGATTTCATCTACAACCACGGCAAATCCTTTTCCGTGTTCGCCTGCTCTTGCTGCTTCAATTGAAGCATTGAGTGATAACAGATTGGTCTGTGATGCAATGGAATTAATTTCCCCGAGAATATCTGTAATATGTTTCATTTCGGTCAGCAGTGCACCGGTCGTCTTGTGCGCAGCGCCAACTGTATTTTCAACAGACATTATAGTGCTTTTCGCCTCTTCAACTGCTGCATTTCCCTTATTAACAGCGTCTTTCACATTATCAAATCCCTGCTCCAGCTGTCCGGCAAGTTCATTGTTTCTATGAACTTCTTCTGTTGCCGCATTGACCTTATCCATCACCGTTACCGTTGACTTCACAGATTCTTCTACAATCTGAGCCATCTGTGCAGCTGCCGAGTTGACATTGGCACTGCCGTCTGCCAGTGTATATACTGCATCTTTTCCTTTTTTTACCGTTGCAGTAAGATTCTTTGAAATATCATTTGCAACTTTTGTAAATTTTTCATACCTAAGCTCCATTCCGCAGACATTTTTAACACCGGAAATACCGTAGACTGTTTCCAGCCAGTCCTGCGGCAAAAACAGAATTCGAAATGCCTGCAGCACGAATTCCACCGTGTGAACAAATTTAACACATAAAACTCTTAATAAACGCAAAAAACAGACATATGCAATGCTGCAAATACGTTATTTCCTATAAATTCAAGTATTATTTACCACTTCCGACCATAAATTCTGCCTGAGCGGAATGGTTCCTGTCAATGTCCGGCTTCTTGTATCCGGCTGGCTTCCGCCAATATAAACGGTATAGCCCTCATCGGTAAAATAGATCTGCCCATTTTCATCGTAGAGTTCAAAAGCCTCTTCTGATAACCAGACCGTTACCTGCTTTTCTTCCCCCGCCTTTAAAAAGACTTTGCCAAAGCCCTTTAACTGCGGATTCGGACTGCCATCACACAAAGCCTTTACATAAACCTGAACGGTTTCGGCACAGTCAAAGTTTCCGGTATTGCACACACGCACCGAAACCGGAAGCTGTATTTTTTCTCCGGCTTTCATTTTCTGAAACGTCTGCCTGCCTGCGCCACATTCCATATTATCATACGAAAATGAAGTATAAGTAAGTCCGTAGCCAAACGGATACAATGCTTCCTGCTTCATATAGCGGTAAGTTCTGTTTTTCATGGAATAATCCGTAAATTCCGGCAGTTCTTCCGTGCTTTTATAAAATGTAACCGGCAGATGTCCCTGTGGGCTGACTTCCCCAAATAAAATCCTTGCCGCCGCACGTCCGCCCTGAGCACCCGGATACCAACACTGCATGACCGCCGCGGCACGCTCCTGTGCCGTGTTGACCGCCAGCGCACTGCCCGATAACAGTAGGACAACGACAGGTTTTCCACTGTCTAATGCCGCTTCAAGAATCTGGTTCTGCTCTCCCGGAAGCTTTAAGTCCGGCTTATCGCCGCTTGCAAAATCATTGCCCGCATCGCCTTGTTCACCTTCAATACCTGCGTCCAGTCCCAGACACAGAATGACAACATCGCTCATTTCTGCCATTTCACGCACCTCGGCAATGCGGTTCTTCTTCCAGTTTTCTTTATACAAATCACAGCCCTCGGACACCAGCACCCGGACCGAATCCCCAACATAATCCTGTATGCCCTCGGAAATTGTAATGTAACGCGATGCCGTCCCTTCATAATTGCCGACAAGCGCTCTCCTGCTGTCTGCATTCGGTCCAATCACTGCGATTGTCCGGAGTTTTTCCCGATTCAGCGGCAGAATCCCGTTATTTTTTAACAGAACAAACGTTTTCTCTGACACACTTTCGTTGAATTCACGCATTTCTACGGAATCTACAACAGAATACGGAATTTTGTCGTAAGGATTGTCCGGCAGCTCCTTATCCTGTTCCATGCCCAGCTTCAGCCGGGTGGTATACAGATTCGTCACCGCCGCCCGCAGTCTGCTCTCTGAAACCATACCGCGCGAAACCGCTTCCGAAAGGTGCAGATACATATGTCCGCAGTTTAAATCACAGCCGTTATTCATCGCCAGAGCCGCCGATTCCACGGCATCTTTTGTTACCATGTGGTGCTGGTAAAAATCGCGCAGTGCGAAACAGTCCGACACAACATGTCCTTTAAAATGCCACTCATTCCGCAAAATGTCTGTAAGCAGGGTCTTACTGCCACAGCACGGCTCGCCGTTTACGCGGTTATACGCACCCATGACTGCTTCGGGCTTTGCCTCTTTAATACAGGCATGAAATGCTGAAAGATACGTTTCATACAAATCTTTTTTTGTAACCTCAGCGTTAAAGCTGTGCCGCAGTCCCTCCGGGCCTGAATGTACCGCAAAATGCTTAACACAGGCCGCCGATTTTAAGTAATGTGCATCATGTCCCTGTAAGCCCTTTATGTAGCGGATTCCAAGCCGCGCTGTCAGATACGGGTCTTCGCCATAAGTTTCATGACCGCGTCCCCACCTTGGGTCCCGGAAAATATTGATATTGGGCGCCCAGAAGGTCAATCCCTTGTAGCGCCCGACATCTCCGTATTTTTGCTGCATATTAAATTTGGCACGTCCTTCCGTAGACACGGCATCGGCAACCTGCTCCATTAAATCTTCATCAAATGCTGCCGCAAGCCCGATTGCCTGCGGTAAAACCGTTGCCGTACCGGCTCTTGCCACGCCGTGCAGTCCTTCATTCCACCAGTCATATCCTTTAATATTCAGCCGTTCAATCGGTGGCGCACTGTTTAACGTCTGGTCTGCCAGTTCCTCAATTGTCATCTGCGAAACCAGTTCTTCCGCCTTCTTACGGTACAAATCGCACAGTTCTTCATTTTCTGTTAATTCCGTCTGATGATTTTTCATTATAATACCTTCTTTACTTTTCTTTCATCATAGCGGAATTATCATGGAATCTCAACGTAAATTTTGCGCTGCATTTTTACATAAGTAAACAACTTTTATAAAAGCTCATCTTTTTACTTTAAAAGCACTCATTCCCGGATAAGCTGCCGCACTGCCAAGCTGTTCTTCAATACGTAACAGCTGGTTGTACTTTGCAACACGCTCTGAACGCGAAGGTGCACCGGTCTTAATCTGGCAGGTATTTAATGCCACTGCCAGATCTGCAATGGTGGTATCCTCTGTTTCACCGGAACGATGGGATGCAATCGCTGTGTAACCGGCTTCGTGTGCCATTTTAATAGCTTCCAGTGTTTCAGATACAGAACCAATCTGATTTAATTTAATCAGGATTGAATTGCCGCAGCCCAGTGAAATACCCTTTGACAGACGCTCTGTATTCGTTACAAATAAATCATCACCTACAAGCTGTACCTTATCGCCAAGTTCTGCCGTCAGCTTTTTCCAGCCTTCCCAGTCTTCTTCGTCTAACGCATCTTCGATCGATATAATCGGGAATTTTTCAACCAGCTTCTTCCAGTGTTCAATTAATTCCTCTGAGGTATAAACTGTTCCTGCTTTCGGAAGCTTGTATTTTCCCTTTTCTTTGGTCTTCCATTCGGAAGAAGCTGCATCCATGGCAATCATGAAATCTTTTCCCGGTTCATAGCCTGCTTTTTTTACGGCTTCAAGAATCGTTTCAATAGCTTCTTCATCGGATGCAAGCGCCGGTGCAAAACCGCCTTCATCACCGACAGAAGTTGCCAGTCCTCTTTCCTTTAAAATAGAGGCCAGCGCATGAAATACTTCCGAGCACCAGCGCAGTCCTTCTTTAAAAGACGGCACACCGACCGGCATTACCATAAATTCCTGTACATCCAGTCCTGATGATAAAGCATGACAGCCGCCGTTTACAATATTCATCATCGGCACCGGAAGTCTGTTTCCGCTGACACCGCCTAAGAACCGATACAGTGGAATATCCAATGCTGTCGCAGCCGCTCTGCAGCATGCAATAGATACGGCAAGAATCGCATTTGCCCCCAGCTTGGACTTGTCCTTTGTTCCGTCTGCCTCAATCATTGCCTTATCAACGGCATAAATGTCAGAAGCGTCCAGTCCTCTTATCGCTTCGTTGATAATTGTATTGATATTTTCTACGGCTTTTTGTACGCCTTTTCCCAAATATCTGCTCTTATCGCCGTCACGCAGCTCCAGTGCTTCAAATTCACCTGTCGAAGCACCGCTTGGCGCTGTTCCTCTTGCAACCGTTCCGTCTGCGAGATAAACTTCCGCTTCTACTGTCGGATTGCCTCTTGAATCCATAATTTCACGTCCAATAACCTTTTCAATCTCTAAATAATCCATACTGACCTCTTTCTGAGCGATTTTATCACGAAGGCGGTTTCTCGTCTGCCACAGTCCGTCCTGCGGACTGTAACAGTTACGCTGTAAGTTCAGCAGTCTTACAGTTTCCTTCTATCATGTATTATGGACAATCCTGTATATTTTATCCAAAATATTTAAAAGCTTTGCTCTTATAATAAAAGCACCGCAGAAAACATATTCCTACATTTTCTGCGGCACTTGTGCCTGCCGATATTTCTATCTGCATTTTTTACCTGTTCTTTTTACAAATATTTTTACAAACAACTGAGCAGCACTATAAGCCGGGTTATGTATCAGATGATTATCTATCTAGTCCTGCTGTTACCAGCAGGCTCAAGCAACCTACCTAAAGCACGACGGGCCGCCGTATCGCTTTTATTCGGTCTTGCTTCGGATGGGGTTTACATCTGCCGCTTCTGTTACCAGCCGCGCGGTAGTCCCTTACACTGCCTTTCCACCCTTACCAGCATATGCTGGCGGTTTATTTCTGTTGCACTAGCCTTGGAGTCACCTCCACCGGACGTTATCCGGCATCCTGCCCTATGAAGCCCGGACTTTCCTCACCTGCTGCCTTTCGGCAATTGCAGCCGCAATCATCTGTGCTACTCAGTCTTTTTTAGTTTGTATTTTCTTTTACCATACGGAATACATCAATACGGAACTGGGCTTCTTTGCCAAGTCCTACAAAACGGCAGCCGTACTCCGTGCCGTCTTCGTCCTGTGATGCAATCCGCACGACTTCAATAACGGTTTCAATTTTATCACATCCGCTCATTTCAAGCAACATGTCATAAAAAGAATGTAACGGCAGAACGTCTTTTGTTTTAAATGCAATTCCACCGCTTGATACATTCGTTGCATGAACAGCAATAAATTCTCCCTTAGTATCCTGATCTGTAATCGGACGAATTGATAAATTTGCTTCTACATCAATTCTTTTTGTTCTTCTTCTTTCATCACCCATAAGTACTCCCCCTGTTATGATCCTTAAAAAGTAAACTTTTAAGTTACTTTATTAACATAGCATCTCCAAAACTGAAAAACCTGTACTTTTCCTTTACGGCTTCTTCATACGCCGCAAGCACGTGTTCCCTGCCTGCCAGTGCTGAAACCAGCATCACCAGTGTGGATTCCGGCAGATGGAAATTGGTAATCAGGCTGTCAATAACCTTAAACTGATATCCCGGATAAATAAATATCTGGGTCCAGCCGCTGCATGCCTTTACTGTACCGTCTTCTGTCCCGACAGATTCCAGTGTACGTGTACTTGTCGTACCGACTGCAATAATTTTTCCGCCGTTTTTGCGCGCCGTATTAATCTTGTCTGCTGCTTCCTGTGTCACCGTATAAAATTCTGAATGCATATGATGCTCCAGAATGTTTTCTGTCTTTACCGGACGGAATGTTCCAAGTCCGACATGCAACGTGACACGGGCAATTTCAATACCCTTCTCCTGTATCTTTTCCAGCAGTTCTTTTGTAAAATGAAGACCCGCTGTCGGTGCCGCCGCAGAACCTTCATGCTTTGCATAAACGGTCTGGTAACGGTTCTTATCCTCCAGACGGTGTGTAATATACGGTGGAAGCGGCATCTGACCCAGTTCATCAAGTATTTCTTCAAAAATACCGTCATAAGTGAATTGTATCATACGATTGCCTTCTTCTACAATATCCACAATCTCTCCAATTAATTTTCCGCCGCCAAAGCTGATCTGTGTACCGATTTTTGCCTTTTTACCCGGCTTTACAAGCACTTCCCATGTGTCTTTTAAATCCTGCTTGCGGGTAAGCAAAAGCACTTCGATTGCCGCGCCCGTTCCGACTTTTTCGCCTATCAGTCTAGCCGGAATCACCTTGGTATCGTTAATGACCAGACAATCTCCCGGATTTAAGTAATCAATCACATCTTTAAAAATTTTGTGCTGTATTTCCCCTGTCTTTTTATCCAGTACCATCAGTCTGGAACTGGAACGGTCTGACAGCGGGTCCTGTGCAATCAGCTCCTGTGGCAGATCATAATAAAAATCATGTAAATTCATTGATTCCATATGCTGCTCCATTCCTATCTTTTTTCCGCTTCGCGGCAGTTAGCTTTTCTGCCGCAGAACGGGCTGTTTTTTATTTATAATTAAGAACGAAGTTCAATGCCCATGCCGGAAAGGTCTTCTAAAATCTTTTCCATAATCGGCTGGATATCTTTATCTTCTAATGTTCTGTCCTTTGCACGGAAAGAAATGGTATAAGCTACAGACTTGAAACCTTCCTTAATCTGTGCACCTTCATAAATATCAAACAGGTTATATTTTTCAAGAAGCTTTCCGCCTCTCTTTTCAATAATCTTTTCTACTTCACCGACAAGTACCGTCTTTGGCATTACCATACTGATATCTCTTGTAACAGCAGGGAATTTTGCAATGCCTTCGTACTTTCTGTCAAATGAAGCAAACGGTAAAATTTCCGGTAAATCAAGTACAGCAATATATGTTCTCTCGCCCAGTCCATAGGTGTCTGCAACATCCGGGTGTACTTCACCGAGATAGCCGATTACCGTATCCTTGTAAAGAATCTCTGCCTGACGTCCCGGATGTAAAAATGTCTTTCCGGCTTCCGGATCATATTCCGGTCTTGCACTCATACCGATTTTTTCTAAGAATTCTTCAACAACACCCTTCATTGTAAAGAAATCGCCGTCGCCGTAGAAGCCCAGTGTGAACTGTACTCTCTCATCCGGAAGGTCTTCTCCTTCTACCGGAACATAAACCTTTGCCAGTTCATAAAGCTTTACATCTTTATTTCTACGGTTGTAGTTGGTTGCAAGCGAATTCAGCATTCCGTTTAACGGCAGTGTTCTCATAATGGAGAAATCTTCTCCGAGCGGATTGGAAATGACAACTGTCTTTCTTTCCTCTGCATCTGCTGCCAGCTTTAACTTATCAAATACCTTCGGACTTTCAAATGAATAAGTCATTGCCTGTGAGAATCCGCAGAACTGTGCGATTTCTCCGGCTACATCTTCCACTCTCTGCTTAAAGGAAATCTTACCCATTGTAGAAGCTCCGTGTGGCAGTGTTGTAGGAATATTGGCATATCCGAAAAATCTTGCAACTTCTTCCGCAATATCCGCTGTTCTTAATAAATCCTGACGGAACGTCGGAATAATCAGTTCCTGCTTTGCTTCATCATAGTCTAATTCAAGCATCTTAAAGTATCCAAGCATTTCTTCCACGGAAACATTTGTACCCAGTAGTGCATTGATTCTTTCCGGTTCAAACGGCACTCTGACTCTTTCCTTCTTATTCGGATATACGTCAACCACGCCGCCGACAATTTCACCGGCTCCAAGTTCTTCGATTAACTGGCATGCTCTGTTCATTGCCGCCAGTGCATTTTCAGGATCTAAGCCCTTTTCAAACTTACCGGAAGCATCTGTACGAAGACCCAGGCGCTTTGTTGCCTTTCTGATATTTGTGCCGTCAAAGGTTGCAGCTTCAAATAACATGGTCTTTACGTCATCCGTAATCTTGGAATTTTCACCGCCCATGATACCTGCAAGACCGACAGCCTTTTCACCGTCACAGATCATCAGCATATCAGAATCAAGTGTTCTTTCCTGTCCATCCAATGTCATGAACTTCTCACCGTCTTTGGCACGTCTTACAACAATCTTACCTCCTGCAAGGGTGTCATAATCATAAGCGTGCATTGGCTGACCGTATTCTTCCATAACGTAGTTTGTAATATCCACGATGTTGTTAATCGGACGGATACCTGCTGATGCCAGTCTGCGCTGCATCCACTTCGGTGACGGAGCAAGCTTGATATTCTTTACAAGTCTTGCGGTGTAACGGCTGCAGAGGTCTGTGGCTTCCACATCAACCTTTACATAATCGTTAATGTCTTCTGCGTTGCCTGTTTCTGTTACAACCGGCGGTGTAAACGGCTTTCTGAAGGTTGCCGCTGCTTCCCTTGCAATACCGATAATACTGTAGCAGTCTACACGGTTGTTTGTAATTTCATATTCAAATACGGTATCATCCAAACCGAGATAGTGAACGGCATCTTCTCCAACCTGTGCATCATCACCTAAAATGTAAATGCCGTTTTCCGGTGCATCCGGATAAAATTCACGGGAAGAACCGAGTTCTTCAATGGCACACATCATACCGAAGCTTTCTACACCTCTTAACTTACCCTTTTTAATCTTAATGCCGTCTTCCGGAAGTGCGCCGCCGTCATGACCACCTGCCACACGTCCGCCATCTAATACAACCGGTACTTTCTGTCCTGATGAACCCACCGGAATATTCGGTGCGCCTGTTACAATCTGAACAGTTTCACTGCCGACATTCACCTGGCAGATTACCAGCTTATCTGCATCCGGGTGCTTTTCGACCGATTCAATCTGTCCGACAACGATTTTATCAAGATTTTTGTCAAAAGCGGTAAAATTTTCCACCTTTGTTCCCGAAAGTGTCATTGCGTCCCTGAATTCCTGGTCTGTTACATCCAGTCCCGGAACCATTGCCTTAATCCAATTTAATGATGTATTCATGATTCAATATCCTTTCCTCGTATCCAATTTCTTTGCTGTCTTACAGCCGTCGTTCTTTTTAGAACTGTTTTAAGAATCTTACGTCATTTTCATAGAGAAGTCTCATATCATCAATTTCATACTTCAGCAACGCAATTCTTTCCAAACCGATTCCGAATGCAAATCCTGTATATTTGTTCTGGTCAATACCGCTCATTTCAAATACATGCGGGTGAATCATACCACAGCCAAGAATTTCAATCCAGCCTTCGCCCTTACACATACGGCAGCCCTTACCGCCGCACTTAAAACATGTCACGTCCATTTCTGCACTTGGCTCTGTAAATGGAAAATGATGAGGACGGAATTTTACTTTTGTTTCCGGTCCGAATAACTCTCTTGCGAATTCAGCCAGTGTTCCTTTTAAATCTGCAAATGTAATACCCTCATCAATAACCATGCCTTCAATCTGATGGAAGCATGGAGAATGGGTTGCATCGACTTCATCTGCACGGAATACCCTGCCCGGCGCAATCATACGGATCGGCAGCTTGCCTTTTTCCATTTCACGGACCTGAACCGGTGAAGTCTGGGTTCTCAGTACAACTTTATCATTAATATAAAATGTATCCTGTTCATCTTTTGCCGGATGATTTGCAGGGATATTTAACGCTTCAAAATTGTAATAATCATATTCTACTTCCGGTCCTTCTACGACTTCATAACCCATGCCGACAAATATTCTCTTTACTTCATCGAGTGCAACAGTGTTTGGATGTCTGTGTCCGACATTGTTTTTCTTTGCCGGAAGTGTTACGTCAATCACTTCGCTCTTTAACTGGACTTCACGCATTTTTGCGGAAAGTTCCTTTTTCGCGTTTTCCAGTACTTCCTCAATCGCCTGTCTGGTTTCATTTACGATTTGTCCAACTGCCGGTCTGTCCTGAGGTGCAACGTCTTTCATGCCTTTTAAGACTTCTGTAAGTTCTCCCTTTTTACCAAGGAAAGAAACTCTTACCTCATTTAATTTTTCAAGTGAATCAGTGGAATTAATCTGGGCTAATGCCTTTTCTCTGATTTCATGCAGTCTTTCTTTCATCATTTTCTTTTCCTCCAATTGCAAAACCTAACTTTTATTTTATCATATGCCTACAAATTGGCAAGCAGTTTTTACTGATTTCTTACGTTTTTACTCTCAAACTGCTCAATAATATGGATTGCTTCGTCCATACAGTCGGGATTGCGGACCGCTGCCTCTTTAATATTCTTCTTTGCTTCCTCAATCCTGTTTTCGTTGTATTCTATCTGTTTGCGCAGTTTCTGGCGCTGTGTATTCAAATCATGCCGCACTTCCACCATATCCTTGCTGTATACAAGGGCACGTA
>OAVB01002091.1_pt1 | contig 10602 bp, 7 predicted proteins | sample 1516871 | NCBI WGS metagenome assembly OAVB01 (sample SAMEA2580069, study PRJEB22360) | human gut metagenome | biome: human gut; feature: human-associated habitat; material: faeces | place: Denmark | collected 2008/2010 | reverse complement strand
TCCGGTACCGTTTTGACGAGTCACCGTAACTGAATCTTTACTTTCCAGCAATATGGAAGAAACAGCACTTACATCCGGCATTCCGAGTGTTGCCGCAATTTCAGGACCTATCTGGGCGGTATTGCTGTCAATAGATTCTACACCGCAAAAAATAATATCTGCTATGCCTATTTTTTTTATGGCTACCGCCAAAGTATAACTTGTTGCAAGTGTATCTGCACCACCAAACGCACGATCTGTCACCAGAAATGCTCTATCTGCCCCCATAGAAACCGCATCACGAAGCACTGCCTCTGCTTGCGGAGGTCCCATCGTTATAACATCTACGGTTCCTCCCACTTGGTCACGAAGTGCGAGTGCAGCTTCCAATGCATTTAAATCAACAGGATTCATGATACTATTCGCATTATTACGTTTTAACCGTCCGGTCGCAGGATCCACTTCCATCTTTGAAGTATCTACTACCTGTTTAATGCAAACGAGAAACTTCATAAGACTCCCCCTTTATTTGAATATATTTACTTTACACAGTATAACATACGGTACTTGATGTATAAATCAAATGCCTTGATTATTGCCCATATATAGAGCAACTCTCGTTTTATTTTAAAATGACAGCATTTTTCCCCAAGAGTTGTTCTAATAGGGCTTGGGATTCTTCATTAATTTCCAAATAAAATCTCTCATTCATTGTTATTTTTTGTTGAGTCCTTTTTATATGCAAATAAACGGGAGTTTTCCCATGATACCGTTTTAATATTTCTGCCAATTGCCTGCTGATTTCTTCAGATTCATGGTCTGTATCTACATATAAATGTACTTCTTTGTGATTCCCTTTTCCCTTGAGATCCGAAAGAGGAATTATTTCTTCTGCCAGTAGTCTGAAATCTCTTTCACTGGCCTGAATCCGTCCTCGTACACAAACAGCCGTATCTTCAATCAAAATAGGTCTTACTGCCTCCCAGACAGAGGGAAATACTACACATTCAACAGCATCTTCATAATCTTCTATTGTTATGTATCCCATGGGTGTGCCTTTTTTAGTCATCATTCCCTTTACTCTTATAATCATGCCGGCAACGATAACCATTTTCCCATCATATTGTATGGAGTCGCTCCGGATTGAATAGATAGGCGAGCATGTTTTCAACTCTTCTTTAAAAGCATCCAGAGGATGCCCGCTTACATAAAACCCCAGCAACTTTCTTTCCCATTCTATTTTTTCATCAGCATCCATATCCGGTAACTCGGGATAAGAAATAACTTTTACTTTTTCTTCTCCTCCAAAAAGTGAAAGCTGCCCGGAATCCCGGTCATTTTTGGTGGCAGCTGCAATATTCAATGCTTGCGGCAATACTTCAAGTAATTGTCGTCGGTTATATCCGAGGGAATCCATCGCTCCGCACCGTATAAGGCTTTCGCATGCACGACTGTTTAATCCCTTTACTTCTGCCCGTTCCAGCACGTCAGAAAGTGATTTAAACAGTCCCCCTTTATTTCTGGCAAAAATAATAGAATTAACGACATTTTCACCTACATTTTGTATGCCGGAAAGTCCAAATAAAATAGTTTCTCCCTTTACAGAAAAATACGCTTGGCTTCGATTTACATCAGGTGCCGATATCTCTACACCGGCACGTTTGGTATCAGAAATATAACGACTCACTTTATTTTTATCTCCATTATAGCAAGTCATCATTGCTGCCATAAATTCAGGGCGGTAATTAGCTTTTAGGTATGCTGTCTGCCACGCAATCCATCCATAACAGACGCTATGGGATTTATTAAACCCGTACCCGGCAAAATGAAGCATTAAATCAAAAACCTCATTTGCGACTTTCTCTTCAACCCCCTGCAGAAGCGCTCCTTTTACAAACAACTCTCTCTGTGCCAGCAGTATTTCCGGCTCTTTATGCCCCATTGCACGACGCAACAAATCAGCCTGTCCCAGAGTGAATCCGCCCATGGCAGAAGCAATTTGCATAACCTGCTCTTGGTAAAGGATAATTCCATAAGTTTCTTTCAAAATATCTTCCAGCATCGGATGTGGATACTTAACGGGAATTTTTCCATGCTTTCTATTGATAAAATCCTCTGCCATTCCACTTCCCAGAGGCCCGGGCCGATAAAGAGCCACCATAGGAATCAAATCCTCAAAGCGCTCCGGATGAAGCTGCATCAATAAGCTTGTAAACCCGGATGATTCGGACTGAAATACACCTATCGTATCTCCTTTACAAAGCATGTCACAGGTTACTTCGTCTTCACTTGGTATATTGTTGATATCAATATCAATTCCCCGGTTTTCCTTAATCATTTCTACGGCATCATGAATGACTGTCAAATTCCTGAGACCAAGTAAATCCATTTTTAAGAGGCCTAACTCTTCATCCAGGTCCTTTTCGTATTGTGTCTGTATAAAGCCATCCTGTGTTAATTGAATCGGTACATATTCGTCTACAGGTTCTGAACAAATAACTACGCCTGCAGCATGAGTTCCGGAATTTCTTGATAATCCTTCTAAATCAAGACAATGGTCAATCAGGCGATGAGTCAATTCATTATTATGATATTCATCAGAAAATTCTTTAGACCCGTCTAACGTCTTCTGTAAAGTAACCCCTGGACCGCTCGGGACCATTTTGGCCAAGCGGTCAACTTCACGGAGAGGGATGCCCATCACACGACCGACATCACGTATGACAGCCCTGGCAGCCAGTGTACCGAAAGTAATAATTTGTGCTACATGATCTTCGCCGTATTTCTCAGCCAGGTACTTAATCACCTGTCCGCGTCCCCGGTAGCAAAGATCAGTATCTATATCAGGCATAGAGACCCGTTCCGGGTTTAAAAATCGTTCAAACAGCAAGTTAAAACGCAAAGGGTCTACTTCTGTAATGTGCAAGAGATAGGAAACAATACTCCCTGCTGCACTGCCACGCCCGGGGCCAATAGGGATACCGTTATTTTTAGCATATCGGATGAAATCCATTACGATTAAAAAATAATCGGCAAATCCCATTTGATTAATTATTCCAAGTTCGTATGATAAACGTTCCTTCTCTCTTTTTCCGAAATCAGGATATCTTACCGGTAATGCCTCTTCACAAAGTTTCTGCAAATAACTTTTCGCTGTTTCTCCGTCCGGTACATCAAAAGATGGTAATCTATGCTCACCAAAAGTAAGTGTCACATGGCATCTCTCTGCTATTTTTTGTGTATTTTCAATCGCTCCGGGAAACTCGCCTAATATTTTCTGCATTTCCTCTCCACTTTTACAATAAAATTCCTCATTGTTAAAGCGGAAACGGTTAGGATCCTCCAAGGTGTTTCCTGTAGAAATGCAAAGTTTAATTTCTTGGCTGGGCGCGTCCTCTTTTTTTATATAATGAAAGTCATTAGTAGCAACAAGTCCTACGCCATACTCTTTAGCAAGTGCAGCAAGCACCGGCCGTACCATCGCCTCTTCAGGCAGTTCATGATTTTGTAATTCAATAAAATAATTGTTTTTTCCAAAGGTATCTATATAGAATTTAATAACCTTTTTTGCCTCTTCTAAATCATTATTTAAAATTGCCTGCGGTAACTCTCCGCCGACACACGCCGACATGGCAATAAGTCCCTCGTGGTATCTCACAAGCAAATCATGATCTACCCTGGGCTTATGATAATATCCTTCTGTCCAGCCTTTTGAACAAATACGAATCAAATTTTTATATCCCGTATTATTTTCAGCTAAAAGAATTAAATGATATATTTTTTCTTTTCCTATAGTTCCTTTTGTAAAACGGCTCCCCTTCGTTACATAAATTTCACAGCCGATTATCGGTTTAATCCCCTGTTTTATACACTCTTTATAATGATATACTGCACCATACATAACCCCATGATCAGTGATTGCCAATGCATTTTGTCCCAATTGTTTTACATGGGAAACCAAATCTTTAATTCGTGAAGTTCCATCAAATAAGCTGTATTCCGTATGTACATGGAGATGAACAAATGAATCCATTTTCTTTTCCCCTGCCTTTTCTGATTTCTTTCTATTTTATCATATAAAACATCTGTGACATTTTTACATCCCTTAAACATCCCTATATAAAAAGGACCAGAATTTTTCTGATCCTTTTTATATAACCTTACTTCTCGGTTTCTTTTTTATTTCGTTTCTTTAATACAACCCGTTCCCCATCTTTTTCTGCTTCAAAAATATCTTTTTCGGTTAGATGTTCACTATTAAGCACAATTTTAACACCCATTTTATCAAGCATTTCATCTATTGTATGTTGTGTTTTAAAAAGTTCACCCATCTCAAACCACCTTCCTTCTCACAAATTATATTTTATAGATAATCACTCCAGATATATTGCTCTTTCTTTCGTACGATACGGTAAATAAATACGGTTCCGGAAATAATACCCCCAATGACCATTAAAGGGTATTGTAACTCTGTACCCAAAGTCAGCATACCGTTTCCCGTATTATTACCTGCTATCCTGAAAAACACAGAAAAACTTATTGTTACTATAGCAATTATTTGATACAGGTATCCGAGAAGAAATCCCATCCAAAGTTTTCTCATCCTAAGAGTGATAAATGATACTACCAATAAAAGGATGGAAAAAATACTTCCCCAAACGTAAAGTGCCTGCGAACCTTCCATAAAATTTGTTGATAAAAATGAATATACCGCCAGTATCAGAAAGATCAGTAGGGAAATTGGAGTAATCACCAATGAACTCGCTCTAAACCGTTCTCCCAAAGGATTTACAACTTTTACGGCACCATACAAAGAACCCGTTTGTATGGAAATGATAATCAGCCATATACACCCGAGCAGTGTGTATAATGAAAAATTGAATATTTTATGCTCAGACAGCGAGAAGAAAACCATACCTACTACAAAAACATTAATAATTGCCAGTACAGATAATAGTCCCATCATGATTTTTGATTTAAAAACATTACGAAGAAAGGGCGCCCCACAACGTGATAACATTCCTAATCCCGCTACTCCGAGAACAAGGGCAATCATTCCACAATCATAAATTCCGCCATATATCCCGGCTCCCAATCCGATTGTTCCTAAAAGCAGCCAGAATTCATTTCCGTCAAAACCCGGCTTCAATAATCCTAAAGCTGCTTTATTCTCCTCCTGATTTCTTGAGATAAAAACAGATACCGCACAAATTCCCAAATCTTGTATTTCTAAAATAAAATACAATACAAAAAAGAGAATCGGTATATATATTCCAAAATTAACTGAATCCATACAAACCTCCGTCGATTAATAGTTTGACCTGTAATGTTATTCTATCATAAAAAATAATAATGAATATTTCAATGGATCAGTTAGGAGAAGCATGGAATTTTCTTCTTAATTTTGTTATCATACAAGCAGAAATGATTATAGCATACAGAGCGTAAAGGGAAAGCAATATAACTTGCTTTTTAAGGTGAAAATATGAGTTATAAAAGACTTGTCGGTTATCTTATGCCATTCCGTTCCATCAGAGGATTATTCTGGTTGTTTCATCCAAAAAAAGCACTCTATTTATTCCTTTTAAGAAAAATAATCCGAATCGCATTTTTTCTTGCCAAATCTATTCTCAAGCCTCAAAAATAGAATTCTCATATTATAATAATTTTCTTATCCGGTCAGAAGCTTTTAATAAAGAAGCTTCTTTTTTTGTGACAAATAAACATAGGCTCATTAAAGACAGAAAAATGAACTCCCTTTCCTTGATATTTCGGGAACATCCCAACAGATGTGGAGTCAGCAAAGCTTTGTCCCCAAAAAAAGTTACTAAGGGATTTGATTTATCAACATAGAAAACCACCCCTTTTAACCCGGATTGATTTAATTGAAGCGAAAGCTTTCCTAAATCATCCAGTATCTCTGTCACTACAATCACAGGAACCTCTTTTTGTAAGTCAATCTCCGGGTATATATTCATATTGCAAAACATCGTTTTCACCCGCGTAATCTTATGAAGTTCTGTCGCTACCGCAGTAAGCGTTTCCTGAAGTGATACTGATGTATTTATTAATATAAGATCCATTTTTTATGGCACCTTGTACTTATACAATTGACGTATGATTTGAAGAACTATGAGATATCATAATTCACCGGAGTTTTTCTTAAGTAAAAATAAAAAATCGCTGAATATAACGTGCACCCGGAAAGCCGGACAAACTTTCGGAGTGCACGTTGTATCTTATATATCACACTTAAACTTTAAATCTGCTTCTTGACAATTCACCATAAGACGGTCTCCGACCGACCATAGCATCTATCTGCCTTTTTCTTTCCTCTCTGTCACTTTTTATCAGGCTGTATTTTGTCGTATTCCAAATAATTCCTACCGAAATAATATTCATTATTAAAGACGAACCGCCGTAAGAAATAAAAGGAAGTGGAATCCCCGTGACGGGAAAACAGCCTATTACCATTGCAATATTTATAATTCCCTGTACCGATATTAACATTGTCAGCCCGTAAACAAGCAATGCTTCCTGAGTATGTTTCAGCATTCGGGCACAACTGAATCCACAATACATAAACCCCAAATAGAGAAATAAAACAAAAGCAGCTCCTAAAAAACCTGCCTCCTGACTCCATACTGCATAAGCAAAGTCCGTATATTGCTCCGGCAAATATAAAAATTTTGACATTCCTTCTGCCGGGCCCTGTCCAAACAGCCCGCCCGAACCAACGGCTATTAAACTTTGTACAGTCTGGTAACCCAAATCTCTGGCATAAGAAAAAGGATCCCACAATACGGTAAGCCGGTCAAGCCGATACGGCTCTATCTTTATCAAAACAGCTCCCATCAATGCAGTAAAGAAAAGACCCGAAAAAATCTCCTTCTTTGGAAGTCCGGCAAATATATAAAGAATAGCAGGAAAAATAATAATCATCCCTGCAGTCCCCATATCAGGCTGCCGCAAGACAAGAATCGCCATAAAAAGCGGAGCCAGTAAAGGGCGAAAATATTTTAGTGTTTCCGATAAAGAATATTTTGCTTTTTTCCCCCCGAAACAATATCCTATAAATCCAAAAAGTCGTCTGAAAACGGAAACGCTTTCCCCTTCATCTACCTGCCTGGCTAAATAATAGGATGTCCATAAAAGAGCTACCACTTTTGCCATTTCTGAAGGCTGAAACGAAAATGAACCTATCGGAATCCATCTTGTTGCTCCGTTTACCGTCCGTCCTGCCACTATAACAATCAAAAGAAGAAGAACCGTAAAAATAAATTCAATACCTACTTTTCTTCTTATAAGTGGACCAAAAAATTTATTTACGCATAACGAAATGACTACTCCCAAAAAAAGTAGTCGTACATGATTAAACAGATGATTCGCAGCATTCCCACCGGATTGAATGTTCATATAAAAAGTCGAACTATAAACATTCAGGCATCCGATAATAGTTAATACCACTGTAATTCCTAAAAGTATCTTCAGGTAACCCGGTACAAATCTCATTTCCTTACTGGTCGTGTCGCCACAAGACGACAGATGGAATTCCCCTTTCTGCTGAATTTTTCTTCATACTCGGTTTCCACGTCCCCCTCAACAGGATGACTATGTAAATCATAAGTGACTTGAGAAAGTGTCCAGCCTCTTTCCTTAAATTCTCCAAGTGAAAAATCAAATAATTCTTTATTATCTGTTTTGAAACGGATTTCTCCGCCCTTTTTCAAAATCATTTCATATTTGTCTAAAAAAAGTCTGTATGTCAGGCGTCTTTTAGCATGTCGCGCTTTAGGCCAGGGATCACTAAAGTTAAGATAAATACAATCAATTTCTCCCGGTGAAAAAATATCTTCCACCTGACTTACATCCCCTAATATCAAGCGGACATTTTCAATAGGAGATTCCATTTCTGAGACTTTTTTTGCCGCATAGTAAATGACCCCCTCCTGCACTTCCATACCGATATAATTAATCCCGGGATTTCGAGCTGCAATTCCGGATATAAATTGCCCTTTCCCCGTTCCGAATTCGACATGAAGAGGATTTTTATTTTGCTTGAACTGCAAATTCCATTTTCCTTTAAGCGCAGTTGGTATATTTAAAAATAATATATCATCATATGCATGGATTGCTTCAGTAATCCATGGTTTTCTACGAAGTCGCATGCATCCTCCATACTTATTTTCACTTTTTCGATTTTATTATAGCATAAGCCTTATATCAGTATTTTTTCCAAGTCAGTCATTTGTATTTTCTCACGATTTTTTATTCAACCCACTGTTTTCAACAAGAACAGGCTTACTGTGTTTAAATGTAATAGGTTCATAGTCTTCCCAATTGAAATAAACCGACCCGTTATTTATCCGTTTGTTATTCCATACCTCATCTTTAGCACCTTTATCTGCCCCTACTTGCTCCGTATCATTCTGTATCATAATATTGCCATACATGGTCATTAAAGTAGATAATTCTTTATCAAAAGCCGGACTGAACATATCACAAGTAGAATCATAGTGGTCTGCTGTCAGCCCCATTATTCCCATTAGGGTGTCATAAAGCATATCATTAGAAAACGGCATATTTCTCCTTGCATATATAAACTTCATAAGGTGAGGATTTTTTTCTCTATATTCTTCAGAAGTATAAATCCAAAATGGTATTCGCACCATCGTAAAATTAAACTGATCTGCATTATGACCCGGGCGGGCAGTTACCTCTTCTCCATGATCAGAAAAATATACTACCCCATCAGCCTTTAAGTAATTAACTGCTGTATTCATGATAGATTCCATGACATAGTCATTAAAAAGAACAGAATTATCATATTCATCTATCATAACTTCTTCCGTACTTCTATCTTTGGTTACATCTTCCGGCCAATGATAAAATTCTTCCGGATAGCGGTCCCAATAACTGATATGACTTCCCATTAAATGAATAACTATCAGCTGACGTCGATTTTGCGGATCTACTTTCTTCAGGTAAGGAATTAACGCAGTATCATAATCCTTTGTGACCACGTCTGTCCCTATATACTGGTTATTCCAATATTGATCATCACATTCTGAACCGATTGCCCCGATAGGAGTATCCCAAACTCCAAATCTCGATTGATTGGATATCCATGTAGTTTTAAAACCTGCTTCTCTTGCTAAATCCACTAAGGAATACGCCTCTGCCAGCCGCATGCCGTTATATTGGTTTTTTTCCGTCAAAGCACATGTAAGCACTTGTACCGTTTGTGTATAGCAAGAATACACATGATTAAAAAATGTATATTCCGGATCTTTGAAAACGGCAGATTGAAAAGGTGTCGTTTCCCGACCATACCCGTATACATTCATATGATCCCGTGTTAATGATTCACCGATTACTAAAATATACACTCCGTCCGGTGCATTTCTTAACTTTCTCAAAATTTCCGGATCTTTTATATGCATATTTCTTCTGTTTTCGAGAATTTGCTGATATTCCCCAAAACTTTTCAATGTTTCATAGGCCTCAGCATATACATGTGCTATTCTGGTCCCACTAATAGAAAGAATCGACAATCCGCAATTAACTAAAAAAAGCACAAGTAAAAATATCCACCTTTTAGAAAAACCCGGGGTTTTATCTTGAAAAGTGAACCGGCTTGACCAAAAAACTAAGAATGACACCACCAATAAAACAAAAATGGCAGCAGCTAACGCTGCATAAGGAAGATTAACATTTATATAAGAAATGGCTTCCGATAAATTAGTTTGTGCCAAGGCAAGCATCATGTTGACAGAAAGCAACGCTTTGGTAACGCTATAGTATCCGATATAAGTAAACTGAATCAGTATATAGAAAATAATTAATGTTACACAAAGCCCCCGGGCAATCAAACGCCATCGTCCAGGCAATAACCAGGCAGCGGTTAGACAGGAAATAAACAAATATAGTGGTGTACCGAATTCACCTGACATATCGGTCATATCCATAGTAACATCCGCTTGTATTGATAAATAAGGTACTACCAACGAAAGCAGAAACAAAAAAGCTACCGTCCCCCAAAGTGAACAGACAGCTTTCATTAACCGATAATGCAGAAAATATGCAGTAATAAATCCTATTTGCATAAACAGCAAAAATAATTTGATTAGGGAGTAAGGCTGATATCCTCCAGGTGAACTAAAGTACCAGCTCAAAAAAAATGTCACTGCAAAAGGAAGCAGCGTGGTGATTCCCCACCAACACAGCCAATGATGTCTTGCATTTTTACTTTCCATTTTTTCCGTGGAACCATCTGTCGTAGTCAATTTATTTTTATTATCCATTACCTGATATACTCTCCCAACAAAATGATGACCTTATCATTTTATCACAGATTGTAAAGGTATTAATCTGCAAAACCAAAATGAAATGATTATTATTCGCAGATTTATGATGTACTATTTTAATTAGTTAAAGAACGGAGAGGTGCCGGTATTTTCCCACCTCTTGCAATAAAAGCGTCTGCTTTAAATTTGTTTACATCAATAACCGGTGCATACCCCATAAGACCGCCAAAATTTACCATATCACCGGGCTTTTTCCCAGGTGCAGGAATTAAACGAGTCGCTGTAGTTTTATTATTAATCATTCCAATAGCGGCTT
>OAVB01002088.1_pt1 | contig 10612 bp, 9 predicted proteins | sample 1516871 | NCBI WGS metagenome assembly OAVB01 (sample SAMEA2580069, study PRJEB22360) | human gut metagenome | biome: human gut; feature: human-associated habitat; material: faeces | place: Denmark | collected 2008/2010 | reverse complement strand
GTGCCACTCGCTGAATCTCCGGGGTGATGGCATCATGGTAGCCAAGCAGCTGCCAGAAGTCGGCGAACTCCGGGTCCTCCATATCAGCCAGCCTCTGGATGTTCTGAATCAGGTTTCTCTGCTTCTCGGCAATCTGTTCCGGCGTCCAGGCAAGAGCAGCCTTCCGCTCCTGTTCAGATTTGCATTTCCAGCACAATCCCTCATAGCCCAAGGGTGTCCCACAGCCGGGGCAGGTATATTTCAGACTCATATTCTTTGACTCCTTTCCAGCGATAGAAAAAAGCCCCACGCCGCACTGTCATAAAGACAGGCTGACGCAGGGCGCGAAAAGGCCGTAAGGGAGACGCCACATCCACCAGCGGATGTGGTTTCTTCTTCAGCCAAAATCAATTTTTCATATTTGAACAGAACAGCCGTGGACTGTCCCAGTTTTTCTTCCATAGCAAGACCTCGGGTTACAAATTTCTAAATAGGTATACTTTACTATTTTATTATATCACATCATCTGTTTTCTGTGGAAGAGAGATTTGCTCCTCAGCCAAATTTGTGATGTGGATTTTTCCCTTTCTCTTTCCTGTCCCGGCATACTCCAGCAGTTCTCTGGCATTGCTGGCCGGATGCCGCACATAGGCGATGAGAAAATCGCTGCGCTCCACCATATACCGGTTTGCGCGGACGATGGCAAGCCGTTTGGGGACCGTTTCCAGATCCGGCGGATAGAACAGAGCGTCGAACGCCTCTGGCAGATCCACATTTCTGTTGACTGGGTAATATGGGGTCATCAGCATCAGCGTAATATCCGGGTGCGCTCGCTTGGCCTGCGACAGTGCCCGGATCACCAGACGGTCGAAGTTGCCATACTGCCCCACCACAAATTCAGATACGCCATATTCCGTGATATGGCGCTCTATGGTTTCAAGCAGGGTTGGGTACACCCGATCTGGTGTCTCCCTATGCCCTATAAAGAAGCAGCTTCCCATCTGACAGCCCTCATACACAGTCGCAGTCATATTTTATTGATTGTGATTCATAATAGAACTATAAAGCCAACGCCTATTTTAATAATTATATCACCAATTATTCGTTGTGTGAAGCAAAAGTTGATGATTTAAGTGCGAACCCGCGACGCTCCCTTATATTAAAATAATAAGTAGAGATTGGAGGGAGAGGATCATGGACGATAACCGCCGCTATGAAGCGTTTGTGCGGAACCGCATCACAGAGCTGCGGGAACAGAAAGGCGTTTCTGAGCATCGGATGAGCCTGGAGCTTGGAAAGAGCGGCTCCTACATCAGAAGCATCACCAATGGAATTTCTATGCCCTCTCTCCGAGAACTGTTCAACATCATGGAATACTTTGATTTGACGCCAACTCTTTTCTTTGCTCCTATGGACGATCCGGATTCCCTGCGTGGGATCATAGGTAAGAAGCTGCTTGCCCTGCCGGATGAAGACTTGGAGAAAGTAGTTGTTTTTCTGGACTGGATCAGAAAATAACCGCTCCTACTGGCGTTTGACATGAAAAATATGCCGCTCAGTCAGTTTCTGATAGTTTCTGACATGGGCGGTTTCTTTTTTGCGCTCTTGGGGGAAAGAACTTCCGGCTATTGAAATTTCAAGCTCTTTCCACTAAAATGGAATTCATCGTCTGTTACCAACCGTTCCAATTACAAAGCGAGGTAGGAAAAAATGAACCAAAAAGAAATCAATGAGCTGCGGCGCCGTTTTCGCCCGGAAAAAAGCGCCATCAGCCGTGTTTATGGATGCTATGTCAACAGCAGTAAAGAGATCGTTTCCGATCTGGACGAATCCCTGGGCATGATGCCGCAGGAGGAGTCCGAGAAGTATTTGAGCCTTTTGAAGAAGGGACTGTCCGGCTCCCTGGGGAAAAACCTCATTGATATCGTATTCTCCACTCAGCAGGTAGCAGACAGTGAGGAACACCGCCTGCTCACCACACTGTGGGATTCCCAGCTTAAGGACAACGAGGCCCGCCAGACCTTTTACCACAAGGTAATTGACAGTCTGGACATGGGGGACAGCAGTTACCTGCTGCTCCTGGCCTGTGACAGCTACGATGTCCCCCATCGGGGCAAGGATGATTCCCTGCAAGCGGATGCCTCGGATGAGGTGTTCACCTACATCGTCTGTGTGGTGTGCCCCATCAAGGAGGGCAAGGTGGAACTGGGATACTTCCCCGGTGACAATGAATTCCACTGCGCTGCCGGGCAAACAGTCGCTTCTCCCGAGCTGGGTTTTCTGTTCCCGGCATTCGATGACCGGGCAGCAAATATCTATAACGCTCTCTTTTACAGCAGGAAGGCCAATGAAATTCACCAGGAGTTCATTGACGCGATCTTCCATGTGGAAGCGCCGATGTCTGCTGTTGAGCAGAAGGAAGCATTCCAGTCAGCTCTGAGCGATGCGTTTGACTGCAGTCTGGAAGTGATGCAGACTGTTCATGAACAGCTGCGTGAGAAAATCAAGGAGCACAGGGAGAGCGGGAGTTCGGAACCTCTGGAGATGAGTGCCTCAGAAATAGGGCAAATCCTTCAAAGCTGCGGGATTGCGGATGAGCAGGTGGCAGCATTCCAGGAAAAATGCGGCGAGCAGTTTGGTTCGGGGGTTGTCCTGAATCCGGCAAACCTGATCGACAGCAGCCGTTTTGAGATCAAGACACCTGAGATCACCATTTCTGCTGATCCAGAGTATAGTTATCTGGTGGAAACTCAAATTATCAACGGGCGCAAGTACCTCCTGATCCCTGCTGAAGATGGCGTGGAGGTCAACGGTTTTGCTGTCAGCATTACAGCTGCACAGAAAGACGATTAAATTTCAAAAGCCGGACACAACGCAAGGCGGTATAATCTTTAAGGCCAGATGTTGTTTGTTATTTTCTGTCTTAAATAAAATCCTTAGAGTGGGCACTTCTGGTTGGTTCATTATGAACCGAGACTCGGTTCACATGATATGTAGACCCTCCCCTTGGCGGGAGGGTTTGCTTTTTACAGGCTATCTCACCAGACGGTTCCTTGCTTCCAGTGCTGATGCGCAGTCATGGCCTGTCAAATACTGTGCCGCATCCAGCCATTCCCGTTCGCTGCATGCACCTAAAGGGATCGCGGCAGTGAGCCTGTGCAGCCGTTCACTTTGCTGAGACAGCCGAAGATCGGAAAGAACTCCGCATCCCATTTGATAAGCCAAATAATCCAGCAGATCGATCTCAACCAGCATTGGACACCTCCGTCATACCACATGATACAGATTGGAAGTAAGACTCCCGTTTTCCCGCCAGCGTGGGTACTTTTGCAGCAGACCGGTTTTACAGAGGTCATCCAGCGCCCGCTTGACCGTAGAGCGGGAAAGTCCCAACTCCAGAGCAATGGTTCTGATGGCCGGCCAGCAGCGTCCCTCGCTGTCTGCCCGATCCTTGAGGTACATATAGACGCTCTTGGCTCTGTGGCTTAGATTGGAATTGTAGATATTTCTAAAGCTGTTCATTCTGTTTCCCTCCGTCAAGGCCGAAATACCGTTTTGCGGGAATCCGGTGCGGCCTGAATTCCCTGAGCCATACCGCCAGCGGATGTGCCGCCTCCCTGCGGCTGCTCACTATCCATTACAATCGTCCCATAGTGGCGGCGGATGATGGACTCCTCCAACTCCTGTTTGTCAGCATAGGCAACGAACCGCTGGGCCTTCTCCGGTACTTCATAGGGCATGCCGAACCGGATGCCCCAGTCAAGGAACAGCCGCAGTTTGACCTTCATTGGGTGGACGCCGGTCTTGGCCACAATAAAGCTGCCCTTGGGCATGGACTTAAGTTCATCCGGGGTCATGAGGGGACGCTCCATCATCTGGAGGGACTGGCTGGGATCGTTTTTTTCGCGGGAGATACTGCCGCTCATTACCGTCCGGCTGCCCAAAGATTTGGACAGTTCCACCGCGGTCTGACTGGCCGGGGCGAAGCCGCCGTAAAGGTTGACCTGGCAGTTGTCCACGATGATCTCAGAGCCCTCTTTTCCATAGTTTTTCTGCAGCTGTCCCGTAATGCTCTGGACGATAGGCACCAGCATGAGTCCTCTGGACCGGGAGGCGGAAAACATCAGTTCCAGCGACTGAATGGGCGGGCAGGTGCCCAACTCGTCCGCGAAGAAGACCACCCGGTTCTTGAGCCGGCCGCCGTTCTCGTCGGCCACAGTGAGGATCTCCCGATACAGGTTTTGGAGGATCAGGCTGACCATAAAATACTTGGTCTGGTCCTCCTCGGGCAGTACGATAAAGATGGCGGATTTCTCATTGCAAAACTTCTCCGCGTCAATGGCGGTGTCAAAGCAGAGGATCTGCTCCATCTCCGAGTCGAGGAAGGCGTTTAGGCGGGACAGTACCGTTGAGATCACGGAGGCCATGGCCTGCTCCGCCGTGTTGAGGGCGGACCCGGCAAACCAGCGGGCCTTATGATTAGGCGGGAGCTTTTCCAGCAGGAGCTGGAACTGATTCTTTCCCTTCACCCGGCTGGGGGCCAGCAGTTCCTGCACCAACTTGAACACCGACACGATGTGGCGCTTTTCAATGGGATTGCCGTCCGCGTCCTCGGTGGGCAGGTACTCGGCCACCAGCAGGAACATGGCAGTCAGAAGGCCCTCGGCGGAATCGTAGAAAAAAGCATTCTGCCCATACTGGGCGCTGTCGCCGCCGCTGGTGTTGATGAGGGTCTTGGCGAGGATCTTGGAGTATTTCTCTGCCTTGGCCTTTGCCGCCAGGTTTTTGGGGTCGGCTTTATAGATATCCATGTACTTGTTGATCAGATGAAGCAGGTTGTTGCCGTCCGAGCGGGTGGGATTACGCAGATCCAACACGGCGATTTGGTATCCGTAGCAGTCCTTGGCAATACCGGCATAATTGCGGAACAGGTCGCCCTTGGTATCCGTGCAGAGGAAGGACATCCCGCTGGCGAGGGCATATTCGATGTTGGGGTACAAAAAGAACGCGGTCTTTCCGGCGCCGCTGGCGGCGGTGACCATGGCGTGGATGTCATCGGTGTCCACCAGAGCTGTAACATGGTCTTTGGGCCCTTCGCAGCCAAGGACAAGGCCCTGCTTTTCCGGCAGATGCTCTCCCTTGCGCCACAGCTCTGGTTCAAAAGGGACATGGGCATAGGTCTGCCGAATCTCCTGTTTGGTAGCCCAGCGTGCGGTTCCGTGCTGGCCGTCGCCCACAGTCTTGGATTTGATTCCGTCAAGGGTATAGTAATGGGAGAGAAACGCGAGGCCGCCGATCACGAGAAACATGATGGCGCCTACCACGATAAGTGTTATAACTTGCGTTGGCACATGATCCTCCTTTTGATATCTACGCCTTAATATCAGAAGGGGATGTTCAGTTTTCGCTTTGTCTGCTATAATAAATTGGTATGAGGTGATTGCTTTGATTTGCGCATGTGACCATTGCTACTATCTGTTTGAGGCGCCGGAACTGCCGGAGCAATGCCCGGACTGTGGAAAGCAGGCAACCCGGCCAGCCAATAAGCAGGAGCGGGCAGAATATCTCAGCAGACAAACAAGCAGCCAGGAAGATGCGGAGGAGTGGGACTGAGCCATTCCTCCGCTTTGCTGTTTCAGGCTTAGGCCATCACTGGCTCAGTTTCCCTCTGGGTCTTTTCCTCTTTCTGCCGCCGTTTGATCTCGTCGGCCTCGTACTTGACCGGCACCTTGGCACAGGAGATGGCCAGCTCCAGCCATGCGCTGGCCACCTCTTTTTTCTCTGCCTGGGTACGGATACCCTGGCGATTGTTCTTGGCCAATACGCTTTGGAATTGCATGGCGATCTCATCCGCCCGGTTCTTGAGGATACTCCGGTTCTGGTGAGGCAGGATGTGGCTTTCTAAAAACCGGACTCCCTGCTCAACGGTCAGCGCGGTACCCATCTGTTTGCACTCCCGCAGCACCACCGAGAGGGACAGCGCCGCCATGGTTTCCATGTGCTCCATCGCCTGGTCAAAGCGTCCCCAATGAAGGTCGTTCCGGTACTGCAGGAGCAGGCCGGGGATTTGATAAGCCGCCCGGTCCGGCTGAACTTCCTTGCACCTGGTCCCGATTCGCTGGCAGACGAGGTCTGCCGCCACAAACTGCGGATGCTCCTCGGCGGGCTGTGCCTCCAGTCCATGCCGCGCTTTCAGATCCTCGTCCCAGTCTTTGTATTCGGATTGCAGCGGGGCAATTTGAGAATAGCCATGCTCCCGCAGAACATCCGAGAGCCGGCCGACGGCCTCAATTCCGGCAGCGTCGTGGTCCAGGCAGAGGATGGTTTTCCGCAGATTTGGATTTTTCTCCAGCATCCACAGCATGGCATGTTCCGCCGTACCACAGAGAGCCACATAGCTGTGCTGCTGCCAGCCGTCCGGGTACAGGGTGAGAAAGGCAAGCAGATCGATGGGGGCCTCGAATACATAGAGACGGTCGCTGGTACCGACCCAGTGGAAACTGCACCGGGGATCACTGCCCTCTATGTTGCCCCGGTAGCTTTTGCCTTGGGTATAGAGCCCCCGCTTGTGGGCATGACGGGCAACGCCGCGTTCATCGAATCCGACGAACACGGCGTTGTGATACACCTTTGTCTGATCTATGGACAATTCCCGGCTCTCATAGATCAGTCCCTTCTGTGCGAAAGCGCTTAGTACCTCCCGGCTGATGTGCCTCTGCTGGAGCAGATAAGCATATACCCGCCGCATGGCCTGGTTTGAGGGAGGCAGGGCAAATTCCTTTGGCGGCTCTTTTTCTTTTTTCTCCGCCGGTATATACACCTCCCCCTGTTCACCATTGAGCAGACGGGTCACTGCTTCAGGGTAAGTCAGGCCGTAGAAATTTTGGACAAAGGAGATTGCATGGCCACCCCTTTCTGCAGCATGATCATACCACTCATTCCCATGCACAGTAATACTGTGATCTGAGGTGAGGCGTTTGTCCTGGCCGGAGGAGATGAGTTTCTCTCCCTGCCGGCGCAGGAACTCCACCAGGTCAACGGAGTTGGCACGGAGTTTTTGGTCCTCTGTGAAGTGGATATATGGCACGCTACATCCCTCCTTATCAAAAAAGAGACCGCAGTATGCGGCCTCTCAAATCTGTGTTAATTCATTCGGTTGGTTGGCATCTTTCGGAGCTCTTGGACTTGATCCCAACGCCCATAGACCACAGCGATAGTGTGACTGGAAAGGTGCCTGAAAGGGTAACTGAAAAAGAGAAAAAGATTTCAGAACTTCTTGTTGAAGCTCCAGAGGCTATTAATGGGAGTCCGCAGGTTCATACCTCATATGCCTCTCACTGATTCCTTCCCTTGAGTTTCCGGTGGAACAGAACAGGTCTGCACGGGATTGGCTTTTGCCTTTTCAGCCCTTGAATGCCTTTTGGCTGCGCCAATAAAATCTGCTGTTTAAACTGCACTTTCTGTTTCAAAAGATTACCTCCCTTATAGCTGCATTTCCGGCTCATGGTCATCCGCCTTGTGGCCCTGAGCGATCTTCTTCGCCTTGATTTTTCGTAGGAGCTTCCGATCCACCGCGACCCGAACGCCACCGGAGGGCGGTGGTTGGTTTTGCTCCTGGAAAATGTTGGCCAGATGGTGGAACAGCGAAATGACGGCCGCCACAGGAGGCTGGCCCAAGCGGTCATCCATGTGTTTCAGGAAATATTGAGCATATTCATTGCCCTGATCCGCTGCCAGCTGGAACCACTTGATCGCACTGGATCTATCTTTTGGGACCTCCTTCCCAAGCAGATAGAGCTTGCCGAGGGCATACTGGGCGTATTGATTGCCCTGTTCCGCTGCGGCGGTGAGCCAGCGGATGGCGGCTTTCACATCCTTTGGCGCATCTTCCCCCTGGAGCAGCAGCTTGCCCAGCCGGTACTGCGCAAACTGATTACCCCGGCCTGCTGACCGCTTCAGCAGACTTAGTGCTTTTACGCTGTCTTTGGGTGCATCTTCTCCTGTGAGATAGACCAGAGCCAGGACGTATTCCGCATACCCGTTCTCCTGTTTGGCCGCGGCAGTAAGCCAGCGGATGGCGGTTATTACATCCTTTGGGATACCGTCGTCTCCCTTCAGCAGCAGTTTTCCCAGGCGGTACTGGGCAAACTGGTTCCCAAGTTCCGCAGCGTATGTGAGCCATTTCAGTGCGGCCGCCGGGTCTCTGGGCAGGGCTGCGTCACCGGCAAGATACAGCTTGCCAAGAGCAAAGGCGGCGAAGCTGTTTTCCTTCGTTGCCGCAAGTGTGAACAGAGCCACCGCCTTTTGAATGTCTTTTTCCACGCCCTGACCATCCCGATAGATTTTGCCGAGCGCGTATTGAGCACAGTCCTGGCCGGCTTCCGCCGCCTTTGTCAGCCGCTCCAATGCCTGGGCTGTCTGCTCCGGTGTAGAGGATGGATCATTGAAAATCATCCGGGCCAGTTGGTACTGCGCGTGGGGATTGTCCAGTTTGGACGCCTGTTCAAACCACTCCCTGGCTGCCGTCTCATCTTTACCAGTCCCTACACCATGGAGGAGCATCCATCCGATGCGGTACTGCAATTTATCGTCATGGCTCTGCTGTTCCAATTCGAGAAATCCGGCGAAGGCTTGCCGGTACCACTGTTCCGACGCTTCGGCGTCCTTCTCACAGCCAATGCCGTCCCGATACATCTTTCCTAACTCGTAGGCGGCATAGGGGAAGTCCTGCTGTGCGGAGGCTGTGTATAACTCCAGCGCCCGCGCATCGTCCTGTTCCACACCCTGTCCACGGCGAAACAGGCCGGCAAGGGAATATTGCGCATACTTGTACCCTTTGTCTGCGGAAAGTTGGAACCACCGGGCGGCATCACCATAGTCCTGCTCACAGCCGAGGCCCGCGGCATACAGTTTGCCGATCCGGTACTCCGCATAGCGTTTTTTCTTCTGCCTCTCAACAGCATAGAAAGCGGCCAGCGCCTTGCTGTACCACACATGGGCGGCCTGCATATCAATCTTCCGGCCCAGCCCGTCCGCAAGCATCCGGCCCAGATCGTGCATGGCCAGCGCATTGCCTTTTTGCGCCTCCTGTTGGAACAGGGTAAACGCCTGCTCAAGATCCTGGGGCTGATCCTTGCCGCCAAACAAACAGCGGCGGGCCAGGCGGTACTCATCGCTCCAGTTCATCTGCGCTTTGGCTGGCGCAGACACCGTTTTGTCTGGGACATCGTCCGGTGGGGACTCCGAGAAATCATTCCAGTCATTATCAGGCTGGGGCGCCTCCGGCAGCGGCGCTTCTTCCTGGTCCTCCACAGGGACACGGTCTTGCTGGTCATCTGGATGGAAAACCTGCTGGCGCGCCCCCAGTGTTACCGCTTCCTCAATGACGATGTTTTTGATCCGCTTGAATTCCTTCTGCTGGGAAAGGGGAAGGCGTGGAGGCAGGTCGTCCTTGTAGGTGCGCAGCACATCTTCCCGCAGTTCATACCACAGGGCATAGGCTGCGGCGACACATGGCTCTTTGGCCAGCTCGTCCACAATCTCATCCACCACGGCCTTCAGCGGAGCCTTGAGGTAGCCGTACTGCTTCCTGCCTCCGGTGTGCCGCAGGCGTTCCGCCAGATGCTCCATGAGCTTCTCCATGCGGTGGTTGACCACGGCGCCGCTCCACATCCGTTCAATCAACTGCTCCAGCACAGAGCGGGCGTCCTCATTCAGCGTGTCCCTACTCTGGGTCTGCTTCTGGTAAAGCTCCGTCAGCTCCTGCCGGAAGATCTCTTTTGCCAGTCCCGACTTGATTTGGGCGATGCCCTGCGTGGTGAGGAAGCCTTTCGACGGATCGGCGCTGTAGCAGACCATGTGGATATGGGGATGGTGTGCTTCATCATGGAATGCAGCGTACCACCGGAAATCCTCCCAAGGGATCTTCATCGCCTCCGCCATTTCCATGGCATACTTGGAGAGCAGTGCTTTCCATTCTTCCGCCTTGTCATAGCCGAGACGGGCAGCGTCTTCCCGCCGCAGAGAGATGATGGGCAGCCACACATTACCGGGGTGGGCCGCGACCGCTTCCGCTACCTGCGCCAGTACGAGCTGATCTTCCTCACCGGTAAACAATCCATGGGAACCGACGCGCTGGGCGCGGGGGCGGGTGGCGATGTACTTCAGATAGTTATCCTTCTTGGCGATCTGGTTATAGTTGTCCTCCAGAGCGCGAGTGATGAACTCCGATGCGTTGGTGCGTGTCGGCTCGGCCGCATAGTCCTCGTATTCAAACATCCCACGGCTGAGCGGGAAGTCCCGCAGGATCTGTTCCACCATCTTTTTCTGCTTTGAGGTGGCCGGCCACTCACTGCGTCCCGGATCGATGCGCTCCACACCATTCCGTGTGGCCATATATTTCACATAGTTTTCAAGATGAGCGGTGGCGGAGGAGGTACCGCCCTTGATGTAGGGGCACTTGAAAATCAGGCGCGGCACAGACTGTCACCACCTTTGTGCATCACTCCACGCCCCGCTGGTAGTCGATGGCGTCCTTGAAGCTGATGCGCCCATTGGTCTGCTTCACTTCACGGACGGACCGGGCGCGGAGTGTCTTGAGATCCTCGTCACTGATTTCCATGCTCCCGAAACA
>OAVB01002081.1_pt1 | contig 10636 bp, 15 predicted proteins | sample 1516871 | NCBI WGS metagenome assembly OAVB01 (sample SAMEA2580069, study PRJEB22360) | human gut metagenome | biome: human gut; feature: human-associated habitat; material: faeces | place: Denmark | collected 2008/2010 | reverse complement strand
ATCATTGATATAATCTCCGATTTCCAGTTCTTCCATAAAAAAATCTTCTACAAAGTCAAATACTTTCCACTGCTCTTCTTCATCCACGTTCACACGGATGGTCTCATACAGTTCCCTCAGATCATCTCCCAGCTTGTTGACTTCCTCATTATATTGTACCAGTCCATCCTCTGTCTTTCCTGCGCCTGATACTTCCAGTCTGGCATTGCTTCTTGCCATAAAAATAACCTCCAAACTGAGTAATTTTATCTTACATCAGTTTGAAGGTTTACACAAACTTATTACATCATTTGATTCTTTAATGCTACCTCTGTCTTTAATTATCCCTTTATATCAGCCATCCCTTAATAACCTCTAACGCTCCTACATCTGTAATTCCTTCATTATCAGCAGATCGACCATATTTTTTCAGTTTTCTTTTTCCTCTCACACAAAAAGTGAAATCCGTATTTTCAAAATGTATGGCATTTTCATTTTTTACATTGCAGTATGGATCATCTCCAAAATCTCCGATAAATATTGGCATTCTCTCTTTTAAACGATTGATATAATTCAAAGTATCCCGATTTGTGATTCCTACACAAATAAGTTCTGTTGGATTTAGCCCCTCTACAATTTCCCCTATAAAATCATTTATATTTCCTGCACAAAATACTATAACTCTGCCGGAGTTTCTTTCTTTTAAAACTTTATTAATTGTTTGCAATACCGGCTGTATAGGAATCTGTGTCTCAATATCACTGTGGTCATACCTCAGTGTATGATATCCTGCTCTTACAAAAAAGTCTGATATCTCATCATATTTTCCTATATGTCCCAGCAATCTCTTTTTCCTCTTGTTTTGATACCATACCCTTCCATTCAGATCACTTTTGTAATAATCCGGATGCATGAACACTATGGTTCCTTTAAAATTATTTTCTTTTTTTCGTTGTGAGTAACAAATCTTTACATTTTCTTCTGTTAAAAATTCTTCTTTTAAATCGAAACTCTCTCTTTGAACTGGCTTAGTTGTATTAGATATGCCTTTAAATGCAATGATGATAACCTCTAAGATCCATATAACAATCGTAATATCTAATGAAGTACTTACATAATTATGAACATTTTTGTTATCCATTGTAAAATATTTTATCAGGAATAAACTACTTAATATGATATCTACACTAATGATTATCTTATATAATTTAGCTGCTTTCGGGGATAATGTCTCATATCGCATTATATAGATGCAGGCTCCAACTGAAAATATGTATAATTCTAACACCGTTATTAAATAATAAATTGTTTTTGCTGTCATACATATTATTCCCCACTTCCATTTTTTTCAGATAATTGTTGAGTTATAATAAACGTTAATACCTCGCTGTTTATATTAGATATTCCATCCGCCAATTGTATTTTTATATAACTTAATATTTCTTCACGAACAGACTCATTGTATAATATTCTACTTAAATCAGTTCCAAGAATATTATTACTATTATTCCATAAGTTTGTCTGAGCATATTCCGTTCCCCTTTTATTATAATAATGGGTTTTACTGCTTCGGTTTCCGAATAGATGATGTTGTTCCAAGTTTCACATTCTCCACACACTTCAATATTTATTGCCCACTCCTTCTCCTTTTTTTATTAAACTCTGAATTAGGATTTTGTGAATTTCCAATTATACAAAAAACTGAAAGTCCTCCTAACATCATTGACATAAATAGTACTAATCCCCACATAAACCTTCCTGTTGCCGAGGCAGACATTGTTTTCTGCATAAGTCTTCCACCATGTGCCCCTCTAAAAGCCTGTCCTAAAACATTTAAAACAAAAATAATACACACTGTAAATGTAGTGATAATTTTTCTTATTGCAACCCAAAATGGTCTATTTTTATCAATTTTTCCTTGCAATAGGGGAATTAATATTCCAATTCCTATACTTGCAATATAAAGAATTCCTGCAACTATTCCTGTTCTTTTTCCAAATATAGAACCATAAAGTAAAATTGGTAGCACCCATGAAATGGAACAAACAAATAATAGCAATGACGAATACATTGATAACTCATCATCTTTTCTTATCAATTTTATAATTGTAATTATCAACAAGATAACAAAACAACACGCATTAATATACAAAATAATTCTCATTGGTTGTTTTTCAACATATGCAATAGCTAATTCTAATATTAAGAAAAAAATATTTACAAAAGCCATTCTTATGAAATTTTTTAAAATCTCCCTACTCTTTCTCATCATTATATTCTCCATCAATCAATCCAAATACAAAGTCTTTAATATTGTCTCTAAGAGATTTACCATCTCCTGTCAAATCATTATCAACTAAATACGCTGTTCCAATTCCTATAATTATTCCTGCTGCCAAGCCAACCACATTTCCAATCCCAGGAACAACACTTCCACCTGGAAATCCAGCTATACCTGAAATTACAATGGTCATTCTGCTGTCTGATAATCAGTTTTACTGCTTCGGTTTCCGAATAGATGATGTTGTTCCAAGTTTCACATTCTCCACACACTTCAATATTTATTGCCCACTCCTTCTCCTTTTTTTATTAAACTCTGAATTAGGATTTTGTGAATTTCCAATTATACAAAAAACTGAAAATCCTCCTAAAATCATTGACATAACTAATACTATTCCCCACATAAGCTTTCCTCTTGACGCAGTTGACATTGTTTTCTGCATGAGTCTTCCGCCATGTCCTCCTCTGAAAACTCGTCCTAAAACAATTAGTACAGAAATGCTACATGTTGTAAATATAGCGGCAATTTTTCTTATCGCAATCCAAAATGGTTTATTTTTATTAACCTTTCCCTGTACGATTGGAATTAATATTCCAATTCCAATACTTATAGCATAAAGAATTCCTGTAACTATTCCTGTATTTTTTCCAAATAAAGAACCATAAAGTAACATTGGCATCATCCATGAAATAGAGCAACCAAATAATAGCAATGATGAATACATTGATAATTCATTATCTTTTCTTACCAATTTTATAATTGTAAGTATCAATAATATACTAAAACAGCTTATATTTATGCATGAAATAATTTTTATTGGTTTACTTTCAATATAAGCAGCCATTAACTCTGCACCCAAGAAAAATATATCCATATAAATTACTATCATAAAACATTTTAAAATTTCCTTACTCTTTCCCATCACCATTTTCTCCATCAATCAATCCAAATACAAAGTCTTTAATATCATCCCTTAATGATTTTCCATTTCTGCCAAGCCATTTTTATTTTTCCTCTTGTGGTTCTTCTAAAATTTCCTACACTTACACCAGCTTCTGCGGCATTGATTTTGGTAGTTGGATTATCAATAATTGAACGTAGCCTGTAAAATCAAATAGCTAATATGCATTCTGCATCTGAAAAATACTTTTTCCAAAGTCATGTAATAAAATCGTTAAAAAACTCTATTGGTTTCACCTGCAATTTAAAGTGAACTTCTCCTTCTACTAATAATATTCTGATTATGATCTTTTCAACTGATACTACACATGATAATCCTCTAATCTTTCTACTATCTGTATATGTGGATTTTTTTTTAATAATATATCCATAATTGATGATTTTTCTCTAAAAGAAAACAGATATTTTTTGTCTTTATTATATACATTAATGTATCTACCAAACTCTTTCACCATCTGTTCTCTTGTCGTGCCATACGGATATATCACCGGTTCCTCTCTTCCTCTTTCAACATAACCTATATCCTGATACATCATCCTAGTTTTTCTAAATAAATTATTTATTCTTCCGCTACAAACAATGCACATATCTTCTAACTGAATATAATATGCTTTTTTATAATTCTTTACTGCTATAGGAACTCCTGGGAAAAAAAGTAATCCTGCTAATACTAATAATATAGGTAATTGTTTTTCAGTTATAAATCCAATTACTGCCATAATACTCATCATCATTGCAAACGAAAGCCACAAATAGGTGGCTTTATATTGAAAAATAGTTTTATTATGATTTTTCTCATAAAATAAATAATGTTTCATTATTCTTTTTCCTCATCTTTTTTCATATCTGAAATTTGCTCTTTAATATGAGTTGGTAAATTTGTTAACATATTTCCAATGCTATCAGCTGCTAGAAGTCCATTATCAATAAGACCATAAAATAATCCATGTCATTTAGATAAGGTTTTTTATGATGAAAACAGTATATCATATGCGTTCATGCATTGAAAATACTGTTCAGTTAAGAAATGCTGTATTTTTCAGGTGGACTAATGCGTAGAAAGCAGGTGTGTGATGAGTTCAAATCATTTTTTTGTGTATGACAAAAAGACAGATTGCATATCTGCCTCATAACGCAGTATAATGGTGACGAAATTAATTTTATAGACGTGTTTGGTATTTTTATTACCACCATTTGTATGTTTTGGAATAATTAATCAACAATTCTGATTATATGTTTTATCTTTTACGCAAAATATGTTCCTTTCTAATGCGCCTGTCCAGTAAATCATACGGCTGGTTGTTCGTTGAGACTTTTGCGATACACTTTCCTTTCACATAGAACTCAATTTTTTCACCGAACAATCCTTTTTTCAATCTCGTACTCTCAATTTCACTGATGTCAAATTTTTTCACGATCAGTCCGCGTCTGCGTGTCACTCTTGTTCCATTTACTGAAAATCTGTCAGTTATAAGGTCTATGAAAATAATCAAGGAAATTACCGCCAATGCAAGCATCGGACGGAAGAATATTATGCTTGTCTCATTCTGCTCGATCATCACCCATACCATCCAGCAGAAAAAGCCTACCGACATTGCGGAAACAGCTTTATAAACGCCCCTTGTTTTTAATGTAAATTTATCAATAGTCATTCCCGCTTTGTCGCATGGAATTTTCTTAGCTTGCAGCATTCCTGCTAATATTGCGCCATCTGACAGATTATTATCAATCCTGAACAGCTTTTTCTTCCCGGAATAAAATTCATACCCACCATCTAATCTTTCCGTTATTCTTGTAATATCTGCAAATGTGTAATAATGCTTTATGCCTATGTAACTGCGATAGATGATTTTTTCGCTTTTTACCCAGATTTTCCAGACGTGCGTGCCTAACACCGAACATATAGCTAATAATTCTAAACATCCAAAAATACCTCCTGTAAACCAGTTCAACTGATCATCTACATAAGCTCCAATAAGACATATCAAAAAAAATAACAAACCTACATACATTATGAAAGCCAGTTCAAACGGATACCCTATTTCCAAATTCTCAAATAAACTTTGTGGAGTCTTTTTGTCATCCAAATTATAAAACTCCGGATATTTTTTCTCATTATACACATTCAGATAATGAATCACTACCGCTGCTGCCACCCACGGAGCTATTACTTTTATTAACGTTACAAGAAATGCTAACATATTTTTCTCCTCCAGATTCTTATGTAAATGCACATATAAATTGATTTACATGTCCATCAATATCCACGGCATCCTTCAGATTACCAATATTATATTGCAATCACATTTTTGAAATATTGTAACTGTTCTTTACAATTTTCTTTTTACATCTTTCCAAAAAAATTTCTTTTACCCAATCCATACCATTCTATTGGTCAATTGAATCAGTAACTGTAGGATTTCAATCTGTTTCCATTCCATTACTCGTTTCTATATCATAAACAGGAAGTCTTTTTTCATTTTCTAATATAACATCAATCTGTTTTCCATTTCTTTCTACACCTTTTATTTCACTTGCCTGTCCCAAATACCTCAGCTTTCGGTCACAATAGAAAATACGTTTACGGTTCACTTTTAAGATGTAGCGGTCTTCCATAAATAAACCAAATATAAGTATATAAAAAACTACTACCAGAATATTCCAAATTATTTTTACTGCAGTATTACATTTCCCCACCATAGACGCTGCCAGTATGATAGAACCCAATGCATTTATCATTTCTGCCGCAAAGATCCATGTGATACACCTTCCCTTATGGATATGTACTTTGTACTTTTTCTCAGATTTTATACTTTCTTTTAATACAAGCAGCATCCTCGCAATGAAATACAAATGTAATAAAATCATTATTATGATATAGAATGCTTTATTTGCCCTTCGTTCTAAAGCATATGGCTTTCCATTTACTTCCTGAACCATTCCCATTTTACAATGGCGTAAGTAACTTACTGTCACCTGATCTCCTACCTGCACATATGGAAAATATGTCTTTTTTATGGAAACTATCTTTTTCGTATTTTCGTCCTGTATCTTTGCCGATACTAATGCCCATTCTCCTTCAACCGGTCTGATTTTGTCTGTAAACTCTGTAATTGTGCCCGTTACCATTTCGCCAGTTCCGCTAAGGTATTCCGGCACATCCAAAAGAACTGGCGGCCAAATTATAGAAAATACAACCATTACCACTGTTATAAACACACTACAGAAACCCATATATATTTTTCCGATTCGTTCATCCTGCATTTCAGTTTTTTCTACCAGATCATAACCAGAACATGCCTCAGCATTCATGTATGTCAAACATGTAATTATTACAATCAAAACCAAAGTGTATGCAATATAGACAATACTATTATAAGACAACATAACTATATTCCTCTTAACTTTCTATTCTTTTGATTTTTCTATGCTGCAATTTCAAACTCTTTATACACCGTTCTGTTACTGAAAATTACTTTATACTGATAACAACTGAAAATATTATCCGTATCCATCCCTAATCCATATGCCTCATTCAGTGCAAGTACAAGATCATTCGCTGTTATTTCCAATGGTATTTCCAGATCTACATGTGTCTGTTTCATATCATTGATAAATTCAACTACAACTTTTTCTTCCATTCCTTCTCCTTTATGTTTATTAATCACACTATTTTTTGTTCGTCCATTTCCATTAATATTATAGTTATATGCCATTACTATACCCTGAAATTTTCTATTTTCAAAAAATGTGTGATTACAATTATTTTTTCTGAATATTGTTCAAATATTTATACAGGTATTTAACAGGCTCTACATTGAAAATCTTATTTATCACATAACATAAGAAGATACACATTGGATCCAATACTAACATAAAGCATACAAACAATACTTTTTCCCCGAATACCATGTCATTATCTAATATCGCAGCTATTCCAAAAAACGTAAACCCTGCTGCAAATATAATTTCAACTATTATAAATAGTATTAAAAATATCTGGGCAAATGTAATTTTTCCCTTAATATTCAATTCTCCGTCCTTATGCTCTATACTCCATTTTGCAGTCGTTATATGCCGGTTCTCGGTTCCTTTCCATAAATATAGCATTTGCATATTATTTTTTGTTTTGCATACCATAAACCATTCTTTTGCCAATTGTACTTTACTGTCATTTTCCAGACTGTGTAATTCTATTTTTTGTTCTACTTTTCCTGCACTATCAACTGCCGTATTCCTTTTTTCCGTAGATACTTCTTCATCGGTGCGTGTCTCTTCTATCGTCTTTTCCGCCCTTTTTTCAGCCAACATTTTCTGTACATGTATTAACTCTTCTTTTGCCCGTGGTGTACCACATTCCAATTCAAATTTATTTTCACCCTTAAATCTGATCAAAATCCTGTCACTGTCATCTTCGACGATTTCTAAATCTTCTTTCTCCCCAAATCCTTCCTTCTGATACTTATGATATGTAACTACCCCATTATCGAAAATAAATAGTTTTTGATGTGTATACATTCCATTGATCAGTGCCAAAATATATTCAGCCCATGCAGAAATTTTCCATATTTTCTCAACCGCCTCCGTATAACCGCCGGTAAGAGAACCCACTAATACAAACAGACACACAGATGTTGCTAATGCCTGTACCAAAAGTAAAATCCAATATTCTCTTCCCCATAAATAGATTTCTGTACGCTTTCTTTTTATCTGCACCCTTTGGGTCAGGGCAAGTAACAATCTTCTTCCAGTAAGTACAAATAAGAAACATGCGACTGCTATCCAGATAAATGCAATTTCTTCCTGATGGTTTGACAATACCTCCCCTTGTATTCCAATAGATACTCCTGATAAAATTCTGGGTGTGTAAAGAATAACCGGCATATAGTACCCAGCCAGAATATAAATAAAAAATATCCCTAATATTCCAGCAAACCACTTAGAAAATATCCGGGTTCCTCTTGGCGATACCTCTACCTCTCTTTTGCTGTTTATATAAGTCTGAACCTCGAATATAACTCCGCCAAAAGCTTTACATAAGAGTATTATGCAAGCAATAAAACTAAACATTACCATACAGTAAAATACAAAACTATAATATACTACCATTTTTTTCACATTCATCATGGGCAATTGATGAAATATTCCCTCCTCAACTTCCTTTTATTATGAAACATAGCGTGACTACTTATTCACTTGCAGGACATCCTTCAAATATTTTTTTAGAAGCATAATCTGCTACAATATAAACACAACCTCCCGCAGAAACCCCTCCAAAATTTGAAAATGCTTGCCAAATATAGTATGACATTCCTGCTTTAACAGAGTCAATTCTTTAACAAAATCAACTCCGGCATCATATCTTCTGTCCTCTGTCCGGCTTCCGCCGCTTCCCAAGGCTTTATAACAATAAAATTATTCTAATAAAATCTACTCTCAATTGCTATACCTATTTGATTTTTACTTGTAAATAACCCTTTTCTTTTATTACTCTCTCAACATCTTCACATTTTTTCATCATTCCCGTTTCAATATGTATTTTTTCTATTCCAAAGATTGAACGATATATAATCCATGTAAAAATAATTTGTTTATTATGCCAAAATAAAAGGAAATAACTTCCTTCTAAAACACATAATATTAAGCAGATACTGAATATGCCTTTAACTTCATATGTTGCCATTGAAATCAATATTTATTTTTGCATCTAAAGCACAACTTCTTGCATACTTAACAAGCCAATCTGCTATCTCCCCAATTTCTTCATGTGAAACTAAATTTCTTAAATATGGGACAAATTTTGAAGATAATTTTGGTGCAAATGATGTCCTTTTATCTTATTTGAGTATGATTATTAATTATTTGCCTTGTTTCTTCTCTTTAAAATGATCCGGTTCTACTGCAACACAGGTTATAAGTAAAATGCTAATAAAGTTAAACAAGCATGTCATACCTAAGATAATATACCACAAGCATCTTCCACTATTTTTTTGTCCTCCTGTCATTTCTACTAATATTGCTCCCCTGCGTCCAAAAAACATCCTCCCTGTTGAACATATAAAAATAATCAAAAATCCTAATATAGTACAACCCACATGTAACATTTCTTTTACAAATTTATTCTTCACAATAATCTTCCTTGTTGCATATAATCCTACAAGAAAGCCAACTACAAGTGTCGTCACATAACCAGCAATACACATTTTTACTCTGCTCTCAACAGGTATATTTCCTTGTATCACTGTCTGCAACATAAGTCCCAAGGAAATTAATAAATAGATATACCCTAAATATTTTCTGGAATCATATTCTTTTTTGATTATAAATATAAATATTCCACCCCACATAAGTAACAATACACAGCCTGCAATTCTCGCTGTAAGTTTTAAATCGGCTCCCCGATAGTAGCTCTCATATGCACCACCTAAACATAATATCAAATACAAAAAACTCATTACGCCTGCCTGTTTTAATATTTCTTTATTCTTTTTCACCATTTTCTCCACTTACTAATCCATAAACAATATCTTTTATATCATCTCTTAGAGATTTTCCATTTCCATCTAAATCTGAATCATCTACATATGCTACAAATAACCCTATTCCAAATCCAACTATAGCACCAGCAATATTTCCAAGCCCCGGAACTGCACTGCCTGCAAGTGCTCCAGTTAATGTAGCAGACGCTGCTGAAGCCACTGCCGTAGCCGTATTTTTTCAGTTTTCTTTTTCCTCTCACGCAAAATGTGAAGTCTGTGTTTTCAAAATGTACGGCATTTTCATTTTTCACATTGCAATAAGGATCATCACCGAAATCTCCAATAAATACTGGGATGTGTTCTTTCACTTTAAAAATATTTTCTAATATTTTCTGCACAAAAAACTACGACATTTGCTTCATTTCTCTCATCCAGAATATCCCTCACCATCCCTGATCACTCCATTTCTCCGTCACAGCTTCTGCTTTTATGCTCTCTGCTCCGTAAATATCTGTCTCCAATGTTCCATGCAGTTGTGTTTTTCTCTACTGATGCAACTGACTGATTTATTATTTTGTACTGAAATTTTACTTTTTTATATAATTTCTCTAATGCCTCTTCCTCATTCTCAAACGTCCATTCTGCCTTCATTCCTCTTTCATTATTTTGATAAACCTTCCATAATTTTTCATTATTATCAAAACCATATCCTATAACAAAATCTGCATCTGTAATTTGATTTAATACTATTTTCCACATGCCTATGTTATCTTTAAATGATAACATACTAGAAATTAATTCGTTTTTATCCACACTTAATTCTCCTTTAATATTCCTATTTTTTCTAATACATCTCCACCAAAAGGAGTAACAATTTGTCGCGCCTCTGCGCCAATATACTTTATTAATAATGCCAAAGCTTCTTTAGAATCTGGAG
>OAVB01002078.1_pt1 | contig 10648 bp, 7 predicted proteins | sample 1516871 | NCBI WGS metagenome assembly OAVB01 (sample SAMEA2580069, study PRJEB22360) | human gut metagenome | biome: human gut; feature: human-associated habitat; material: faeces | place: Denmark | collected 2008/2010 | reverse complement strand
TTCTCTTCGTCCAGTTGAAGTTGATAAAGTACAAACCTTTGTTTTCGCCGCTGTTGCTCCAACAGGGCGGCAAGAGCGTCCCGGCCACACCGCAGGAAGGTTTCATGCTCTTCGTGCGTCAATCCCAGATACTCTGTTAGGCTGGTGTGCTGTTCCGCCCGATGCTGCCACTGTTCCACACAGTCTTCAATGTGGGCCAGCTCGCACAGTCCGCGCAGATACTGCTCTTTGAAACTCAACTTTTCAATTTCCTTTTGCCGCTGACTGCCCCGGCGCAAAGCCAGTTGCCAGTCATCAAACCCGTTATAATTGGGATTCCAGGTCAACCGCCGGCAATTCATGCCGTGCTTTTGTGCCATTAAGTAAATTTTGGATGCCCCAGCCATGGTCATTTTGTTGTTATACTTGTCCATGTCGTGGGCTTCGATGATCTCCTCTGTACCACTCTGCGCCAGCAACGCGAACATAGCGTCCAACGGACTGGTGTTATTGGCGCCGGCAATCGCGGCGAAAGTGCGCCCGGTCAGGCAATGGGAGATGTCTGCTTTCAAAAGACCTTCAATCACATAAACGACACGGGCAGATGGATTTCCTGCCAGATGTACCGGGCTGCCCGATCCTGTTCCGCCTTTTTTTGAGGAAGACGAAAACCAGATATATTTTGCCCCCGGCTTTTCCGGCGGATCATCCTTGTTTTTCAGCGGTATATCCAGTTTGATCTGGAATCCCTGTAACATGCCGTCAAAGCCGATGGCAGGGATCAGGATGCCGGCTGTCTTTTGATAAAAAGCCATAGTCCAATGTCCACCGTCATCCTGGTAAAAGCCCGGCACTCCCTCCACCTTACACCCCTGCTTGATCAACCGTTCTGTAATAGAGCGGCACAGGAAGGGCGGAGGGGTGCTCTTAAAGCCCAGTGCGTCAATCTGTTCATCAGACAGCCCGCGTTTAGGGGAGCGCAAATGCTCCCGATGTGCCGGCCGCAGCGTAAGTTGAGCAAGCAGCATGGATAGCGTCTGGTGGATCTCCGCTGGACTGGCCTTATTCGACTGTGGTACTGTTTTTCGCTCGGAAGAAGAATGACCGGCAGGGGCAGCCCAGGCCCCCGAACTTGAAGGGCTTGGGCTGGCCGGCCGCTGTTGGGCTTCATTCCCGGAGCGTGCGTGTTCCTCTTGGATATTGTCACACAGAGCTTCTGCAATCTCCCAGTAGGCATCGGATGTAGTCGTATGGTTAAGTTCAGCATACAGGGCCAGCATTCCGCCATGTGCATCGCAGTGGTTGCACCGCCAGACATTCTTGACGAAATTGACATTCATCCGTCCCCGGCGGTCACCGCAGAACGGGCAGTCCACATAGACGCTGTTCGCCTGTTGACGCCTGATACGCAGGTTTAATAGATTGACAACTTCCATGATGCCGAAAGGAAATTCATCCGGGTATGAGCCCATTTGTCATTCCTCCCTTCATACCCGAGCCAGGGCTTCGCATCAACCAGCCTTTTGAAGTGAATTGAGGACCAGTTGGGCAGCAGCCCGAACGATGTTGTCCTTGCTTTTGTTGCCCGGAGTCAAATAGAAACGCAGATTGACAGGCCGCTTCTTCGCCACCTCTGCGATAGTCAGCCCCCGGCATACGCCGCTGTCCACAACGACCTCCTGTGCCTGTTCCAGCGTCATCACCTTCAGAATATCCTCTACTGGCATATCCGGGGTGTATGCAGGGGCCTCTTGTACGACTTTGGCTTCGGGGACCTCCTGTGCCTCCTTGGCGACTGTCAGATCCTCCGCAGGGCGCTGAACTGGCAGTTCTTCCGCAGGGAGATGAATTGGCAATTCCTCCGCTGTCTTGCTGTTTTCCGGCTGCTCTGTCGTTGGCGCGGAATCCGCTGGCAGCGTATCCGTGTTTGTAGTAGGGCTTACCGGCAAACTCTGCTCATGGGCCGGAGTTGCTGCAGGCTGAATCTTCGTTCTTGCTGTTTCTGCGTTTTCAGATGCCCTCTGTGGCGTTTGTGTGCCCCCGGAAATGGAATTACCCTCGGAAAGAACAGCGGCCTTCTGCGAGGCGCTGGAGGGCTCCTGCGGCAACACAGTGCTCACAGGCGGAGTAATGGCAGAGGGCTGCGTTTTACTCACAGGCGCCGCTTTCTGTACGGAAGCGGCATGAGTGTCGGCGCTCACAAGCTGGATGCCAAATCCAGCGTCCGAAAGGGCCTGGCTCAACGCCTCATTTTGAGCTGCCTTCACAAAGTCCCTGCTATCCTGCATGGTCTGCTGGGCAACGCTCACGCTGAACGGCTCCGCGTCACTGCGGTCCAGAAATACCTTGGCCTCAAAAATCGCCATCTGCTCCGTGATCCGCATGGCCGTCAGACGCATACGCCCATTGGGGTGTGCCATTCGGAACCAGAGTTTCTGATAGGGTAAGTCCAATTTCATGGAGTCCCCGGCACGCCGGAGGAACTTCAGCGGGTCGAACCCCGGTACCTTGTTCAGTTCCGCGGCGGCAGGAACGGCCTCGTACATCGTTTTTGCATTATTGTTGTTATCACTCATCTTCATAAACTCCTCGTATAATAAATAGGGGACGCTGGGCGTTTTTCTGCACCTTGCGTCACATTTTTAGCCTGCGTGCTTCAATTCTTTTTCCAAGTCCGCCGGAACGGGAATACCTGCCCGCCGGGCATACGCCTTATAGTACAGGTGGATGCGTTCACCCAAAAGCGTGTTGCGTTTGCCGATCTCGTTGCGATGGATTGCCATGAACAGTACCTGCTTTTGACCGATGAGCACCACACGCTTTTTTGCGCGGGTGATGCCAGTGTAGAGCAGATTTCGATAGAGCATGACAGTATGTGCCTTTAAGAGCGGCATAATGACCGTATCGTACTCGCTTCCCATTGCTTTATGAATCGTAGTGGCGTAGGCGAGGTCCAGATTGACCATATCCTCTATGCCGTACTCCAACTCACGGCCCACACCGAAGTCAAGTCCAACGCGAGTTCCATCTTCATCATTTTTGATATAGCGGATGAATCCCAGGTCGCCATTGGATACCTTGGCAGTGTTTTTGGTCTGCATGATCCGGTCATTGACCCTGAATACCTTGACGCCGATTTTGATTTCTTCCTCGGCGGAACGAAACGGGTTGACCACTTCGCGGATCGCTTCGTTGAGCTGTTCCGCAGAGGCCGCGCCATCCGAGCGGAAAGGCGACAGGATTTGCACCCGGTCAATCCCACTTTCCTCGATCTCCCGGCAGTAGCGGGCAACAATTCGTTCAGCGGCTTCCGCCTGATTGTTGCTTGCCATGAAAACGAAATCCTGGCCGTAGTACAGCTTGGTGTTGCCTTCGTTAATGAATTTGGCGTTGTAGGCGATCAGGCTGTCCTTGGACTGACGGAAAATCTGATCCAGCACCGTCACGGTGATAAGGCCGCAGTCAATCAGTTCGCGGAACACATTCCCGGCGCCTACACTGGGAAGCTGATCCGGGTCTCCGACAAGAATGACCCGTGCTCCACCTTTGATGCGTGAGAAAAATTTATTTGCCAGCCACATGTCCACCATGGAAAACTCGTCCACAATGATCAAATCGGCCGAAAGCGGCTCTTGGGTGTTGTTGCGTTTTATTTCATCTTCCTCGCTGGCGAGCCCCAAAATGCTGTGCAGCGTTTTGGCCTTATCAACCCCGGTGCTTTCCGCCATACGCCGGCTGGCTCGGCCTGTCGGCGCCATCAAGGCGATCTCTCCCTGGGGATGCAGGCGGCGGTAGACCTCCAAAATTGTTTTCAGCACGGTTGTCTTGCCGGTGCCCGGGGAGCCTGTGATGATGGAAAGATTGTGGCGATAGGCTGCATACACAGCCGCTTCCTGTTTTGAGGACAGCGCCAATCCAATTTCTCGTTTGACCTGCTCCAAAATTTGTTCGATCTTCTCCGGAGCGGGAGGCTCCACCACACGCATCGCAATCCGGCGGGCGGTTTCATCCTCTTGTGCAAACACACGGGGAAGATAAATGTCTCCTTTGACGGATACGACCTCTCCATGCAGGATCATATCTTCGAGGACATCGCTGACCTCTTGTGCATGGAGCCGAAGCGAAGGAATAGGGATTTTAGCGTTGAGTAATTGGAGCGCCTCTTTTTGTAAAGCCTCACTGGTCAAAAACAAATGTCCGTTTTTCCCCTTGCTATCCTCCAACGCCCAGAACAAGGCGCCTTTGATTCGCATAGGGGCGCGCAGGTCGCCTCCGTTTTTCTGAACGATGGCATCCACCCTTAAAAAGCCAAAACCGGATATTTGGCAAAGCTCAAACGGACTCTTTTTCAAAATGTCCACGCTGGCCGGGCCGAAAAACTGATAAATCTTCTGCGCTGTTTTCGGTGTAATCTTGAACGGGGAGAGTAGCGTCATCAGGTCTTGCAGCATCCGGCTCTCTGCATATGAGGTCTTGATGGCCTCCAGCTTGTTCTCCGTGATGCCTTTGATCTCCAGCAACCGCTCCGGGCGATTTTGCAGAATGTCCAGTGTCTCTACACCGAAGCGTGATACGATCTGTTTGGCGAGCGCCGGCCCGATGCCTTTGATAAGGCCAGAGGCCAGATAGCCTTCCACTCCACTCTTGGTTTGAGGGACAATTTCATGCCACTGCTCCACCTGAAGCTGCATCCCATACTTTCCTTTTTTCCATTCGCCATCCAATTCCAGTTCTACCGCATCTGTGCGGGGCAGTTCGTAGCCGGTAGCCACAAACCGAATCAGATGATCCTTGTGCCGGCGGGTAGACCTGGCTTCTTCGGGTACATCCTTGTCCGCGGTTTTTACACTGATGATGCAGAACTTATTTGCAGGATTATGGTAAATCGTCCCATCATAAGTTCCTCTGTGGATCAATTCTTTTTCCTCCTTCCTCATGTCTCATTGGTATCAATTTTTACGCTGAACCGTCGGGACTCTGAAACCCTCACATACTGCTTGTAAACATCTGGGTGATCCAGCTTCAACCGCAGCAGGTTGTTTTTATCAATACGGGACTTTCGCACTGGATTGTAGGTGACGATATACTTCACCCCATCCTGTTGGCAAACGGCCTTGCAGCTCTTGCCCATTTCTGCGACCAATGCCGCCTTCAGCCGCTGCATATCCGCCTCGATCTCCTCGTTGTCTGCTTCCACGCGTTTCTTCTGCTCCTGGAGCTGAAGGTAACGCATCAGCTTGGCTGTCAGGCTCAAATCAAGCGTTACAACGGGAGCGTCCTGATCTGCAGAGCCCGTATGCCGGCGCACGCTTTCAAGCACCAGATCACCATCTTCGGTATAGGGCGGCGGCGTCCTGGTAAGAACATGGTTTTCCCAGAAATACTGCTCCAGGAAAATCATCTCCTCCTCATAGGACTCGTCCCGCCGGATTTCACGAATAATGGTTTCTTCCTCATTGTTACCATACAAGCAGCAGAAGAAGCAGCGGTCCACATTCATGACGGCCATATAGTGCCGCCCTTGGGCTTCATAATAGACGGGAACGGTTTCTTCACCGTTTAGCCACCAGTTATCCCTTGCGTTATAATTTGTCGTTTTAATCTCCAGAATTGCGGTACTGCCATCCGGCAATTCCACAAAATAGTCCACATCGGCCAGCATCCACGAATACTGCGGGTGCTGGAACATTTTTTTGATCTGATAGATCTTGTACCCTGTGCGGTGTTGGAATATTTTCGCCACCAACGGCTCCAACAGGTGCCCCATTTCCAGGGCAACCCAGTTGTCCTCATTGTCTTCGACCGCTACGATATTCAACTTGTCAAAGTAGAGGTCTCTTGCTGTCCGCCAAGGTGAAATTCCCAGCAGAGCCGCCACATCACTGCCGCCAATCCCTTTCCGGCGGTATGCAAGCCATTCCTCTTCGGACAGGCCCGCCGTTTCCACCAAAATTTGGGGTTGACTTCGCTTTTCGGCGGCCACATTGCTCGCCGGCATCTTTAGCACCCCCTCCGTGTTCGGCGGGGAATAGCGTGTACTCGAATCATTGGACTATGGACTTGGCTGGATTTGGGCACCTTCTGATGCTGCCAGTTCTCCAAAGGCCATTTCCTTTTTGCCATAGGCTCCTGCCTTCGCTTTTTTACATTCATGCGTGTTACCTGCCTTTCTGTAGTTTGATATATCCTCAAAGCCGTTTCCGGCATTTGGGCGACAAAAAAGCGAGCATGACAAAGGGCAAAACGCCTGTTGTCCATAGTTGCCTATGAACCAATGTCATCCTCGCTGATGGGGAAACCCCGAAAAATAAAAAAAGCCAGTAATATACTGGCCCGAATGGGCACAGCAATACTACTGGCACAAATACAATCTTAACTGCGTGTGCAATGCAAGGCTCTTGGTCTTGCGGTACAGATTTTCATCTGTATCCCAATGGGGAACGCACAAAAATCAATTACAAAGACAGGATAACACAATATATTGATTTAGTCAATAACAAATGTCTATATATAGTCTAACAGAAAAAATTTTTTTACAAAAAATAGGCCGTGCAGAAAAAACAGCCTTCTTGCCCTATTTATAGGGTGTACAGACATGGTACCGGATTCCGTAGCCAGTCTGCACGCTCTTTTTGTACCTTGACAATTCTCATAACCTCTTTTATCGGAGTTATACAGGAGATGCGGATAGTGTGTTTGTGCGCGCCCACAACTTAAATGTCGCATAGCGGCAGCCTGAAAATACGCGGCGGAAAGCCCCGGCGCAGGAAATGGACGATGGAAGAGCCTTCACACTTCCCGATGAATTTAAGTGACTTCATTGTTTTTGTTGAAAACCTTTTCCTACAAATCGTAGGGGATATATGTAATTGCAAATAAAGGAGGGCAATTATGGAAAAAAGAAAACCCAATGACCTTTCACCAGATCAGTGCTTGGCGGTCGATACAGAATCGCTTTGCAAACTGCTCGACTGCGGGCGGCACACGGCCGTCCAGATCGGCGACCTGGCCCACGCCCGCATCACTATGAATTCTCGTGTCCTTTGGAGCGTTCAGCGAGTAAAGGAATACTTGTACGAGATCTCATGCTAACAGATCCCTGCCCATTCCGGGCGCAGCAACACACAAAACATCGGGAGGTATCAGCCTATGCCAAAAGTTAGAAAAGACAACAAAGGCCGTAACCTGCGGCCAGGAGAGACACAACGCTCAGACGGCAGCTATATGTTTGTCTATAAACTGGGCAAAAAGAAAAAGTACATCTATGATTTTGACCTTGCCAGTTTGCGAGCCAAAGAAAAAGTGCTCAACCGTGACAGCGATGACGGTATTCGTACCCAGGAGGCTATGAAAATTACCCTAAATGATATGTTCAAAGTCCTCATGGATACGAAAATTCAGTTAAAGGCTTCTACACGGGCGAATTACGAATATCTTTGGAACAACTATGTGAAGGACGAGTCGTTTGCTAACATCCCTCTGCCTAATATCCGAAAGAGCGACATCCTGACCTTTTACACGAAGCTTTTGAAAAAAGGCTTTGCGATCAATTCTCTGGAAAGCATCAATAACCTGATCCATCCCACGCTGGAATTGGCGGTCGATGATGATTACATCCGAAAAAATCCCAGCAAGGGCGTCTATCGCTCTCTCAAAACAGAGGGGGCAGGGGCACCCCCGAAGAAAAGAATCGCGCTGACTATGACACAGCAGAAGAACTTTCTTCGTTTCATTTCAAAGTCACCGATGTATAGCCACTGGCTGCCTGTCATGGTCGTGCTGCTCGGTACAGGAATGCGTGTTGCGGAATGTACTGGCTTAACTAAAAATGATGTGGATCTGGAGAACAACACCATCTCTGTCAATCATAATTTGATTTACCGTGTGATTGATGGGAAAGCAGGTTTTCACATCAACACCCCTAAAACAACCAACGGCACCCGTACCATCCCGATCCTGTATCCGCAGGTTGCTGAACAGCTCCGCACATTGATTGAAGTCATGGACACCCTCTATCCGGAAGACCTTGTGATGAATGGGTATCACGGTTTCCTTTTTAGGAATCGGGAAGGTTACTTTCTCAGTGCCCATAATATCAACCGGGCCATCCAGCGTATCTCCATCGCCTACAACGCCGAAGAAATGGATCAGGCTGAACTGGAAGATCGTGAGCCGGAACTGCTGCCGCATTTTAGCGTACATAACATGAGACACACATTCTGCACGCGGCTCTGTGAAAGCACGAACGACATCAAGTTTATCCAGCAAGTGATGGGCCACGCTGATTTTTCCACAACTATGGATATTTATACGCATATTACGCAAGAAAACATGAGGGAAAAAGCAGAGGCAATCAAGGGCAATTTGGTGCTAATGTGAAAATTGCAAAAAAGGGCAAATCCGCATAAAAAACACGGATTTGCCCTTCATTTTGGCCCGTCTGAAGCCGTCTGATTTCAAGCAAAAGTTGTAGAAAAGTTGTAGTTGTAAGCCCTTTTCACTATATCTTGTGCCGTCCTATTTCATCAGACGCCACATATTGTGGAATTTTAGCCCAAAGGCTTCATCGTGGGGAACAGGATCACGTCCCGGATAGAGTCGGTGCCGCAGAGCATCATGGCGCAGCGGTCGATGCCGAAGCCCAGACCGCCGGTGGGGGGCATACCGTACTCCAGCGCCAGCACGAAGTCCTCGTCCATCATGTCGGCCTCCTCGTCGCCGTGGGCCCGCTTCTCCGCCTGAGCCTTGAAGCGCTGGTACTGGTCGATGGGGTCGTTGAGCTCGGAGAAGGCATTGCCCATCTCGCAGCCGCAGACGAACATCTCGTACCGCTCCGTCAGATGGGGGTCCTCCGGGCTGCGCTTGGCCAGCGGGCTCACCTCCACCGGGTACATGGTGATGAAGGTGGGCTGAATGAGCGTCTCCTCCACCTTCTGGTCGAAGGTCTCGTACAGGGCGTTGCCCCACGTCCGGGCTACCCCCTCCATGTCCACGCCTACGCTCTTGGCCAGCTCCACGGCGGCGTCATCATCGCCCTCAATGGCCATGAAGTCGGCGCCGGTGACATTCTGCACGGCATCGGCCATGGTGATGCGCTTCCAGCTGGGGGTCAGATCCACGTCGTGGCCCAGCCACTGGATATGGTAGGTGCCCAGGATCTCCTTGGCGGCTCCGGTGAGGATGCCCTCCAGAATATCCATCATGCCGTCCAGATTGGTGTAGGCCTGATACAGCTCACAGGTGGTGAACTCCGGGTTGTGCTTGGTGTCCATGCCCTCGTTGCGGAAGATGCGGCCCACCTCATACACTCGCTCCAGACCGCCCACGATAAGCCGCTTCAGGTGCAGCTCCGTGGCGATCCGCATATACATATCGATGTCCTGAGCGTTGTGGTGGGTGATGAAGGGCCGGGCGTTGGCGCCGCCGGCAATGGGGCTGAGCACGGGGGTCTCCACCTCCATGAAGCCCATATTATCCAGATACCGGCGCAGATACGCCACGAACTTGCTGCGGATCTCAAAGTTCCGCTGGGATTCGGGATTCATAATGAGATCCACATACCGCTGGCGGTAGCGCAGCTCCTTGTCCGTCAGACCGTGGAACTTCTCCGGCAGGGGCTGGAGGGACTTCGACAGCAGGGTGATCTCATGGGCCCGGATGCTCATCTCGCCCTTCTGGGTGCGGAACACGTCGCCCTTGACGCCTACGATATCACCGATGTCGTATTTCCTGAAGCGGTCATAGGCCTCCTCGTCCATCTCGTCCTTCCGGGCGTAGATCTGGATGCGGCCGGACTTATCCTTCAGATCGCAGAAGGACACCTTGCCCATGCCCCGCTTGCTCATAAGACGGCCCGCCAGAGAGACGGTCTGCCCCTCCAGCTGGTCGAACTGGTCCTTGACCTCCTGTGCGTGATGGGTCACGTCATAGCGGGTGATCTCGAAGGGGTTCATACCCGCCTCCTGCAGGGCTGCCAGCTTATCCCGGCGGATCTGGAGAATTTCCCGCAGGTCCTGTTGATTCTGATTCTGCTGTGCCATAGATATGGTCTCCTTATCGTTCGATCTTGTCCACCCGGTAGCGGATGACGCCCTTGGGGGCCTCCACGGTGATCTCACTGCCGGCCTTGCTGCCCATCAGGGCCTTGCCGAAGGGGGAATCCTCCGACACCTTCCGCTCCATGACGTTGGCCTCCTGAGAGCCCACGATGGTGTACTCCGGCAGCGTCTTGCCGTTATCCAGATTGGTCACGGTGACACGGCAGCCGATGGATACCTTGTCGGAATCCATGTCCGTCTCGTCCACGATGACGGCGTGGAGCAGGATGTTCTCCAGCTCGGCAATGCGGGAGTAGAGCTTGCCCTGCTCATTTTTGGCCTCGTCGTACTCGCTGTTTTCCGACAGGTCACCGAAGCCTCTGGCCTCCTTGATGAGCTCTGCGATCTCGTCGGCACGGGTGGTCTTGCTGTAATCCAGCTCCTTTTTCAGCTCGTCGTACCGCTCCTGACTCATTTTGAATTCTTTTACCATGGAATCCATTCCTTTCTGTTGACAAATACGGCATGGCCGCACGAGATTAGTATAAACACTATAACAAAAATAGTACAGACACTATATCACTCTGCATTATAAGTTCTTTCCCCGCCGGTGTCAAGTCCTACCCACACCG
>OAVB01002075.1_pt1 | contig 10662 bp, 8 predicted proteins | sample 1516871 | NCBI WGS metagenome assembly OAVB01 (sample SAMEA2580069, study PRJEB22360) | human gut metagenome | biome: human gut; feature: human-associated habitat; material: faeces | place: Denmark | collected 2008/2010 | reverse complement strand
CCCATCACGTCGGCGAGCAGATGCTGGATCAGGCGGGAGTCGGACGGCTCGCCGGCCTTCACCAGTTCGGCCACGTCCTGCAGGAAGTAGTTGACGCGCTCGAGCTTGTCGTAGTACATGGCATAGTTCTGGGAGAACTCGAATTCCTTCAGCCCCATGTTCTTCTTGGCCACGAAACGAGCCACGTTCAGCGAGCTGAACAGCCAGCAACGGCCGGAACGATCCTGATGGGTGGCGGTGCCATTGTCGACAATGGTGGAGAATCGGCGCTGCATCAGGCGGGCGCGGTCATAGTTGCGTGCCACCTTGTTGATGCCAGCCGCGGTGACCGCGTTCATGGCCATACGGTTGTGGTCGCTGGCTTCGAAATCCTCAACCAGCGTTGCCAATGCATCAGCGCTCAACGGCGTGATGTCAATCATTGTTCTGTTCCTCCTGTGCTTCTTCGCCCTGGTCAGACTGCTCGTCTTCGGACGGTTCTTCAAAATCGTCATTATTCTGCTGTTCGTCGGAGACAACATCCTCGTCGAAGGTCACTTCCGGTTCGCCCGCAACAGTTTCGCCACTCTCGTCGTGCGATTCCGCCGGAGTTTCAGCTTCAGCTGCGGAATCATGCTGTTCGCCGTCGATGGAATTGACCACGGACAGGCCGTTCGCGCCGAAACCGGAGAACGCGTTGGCAAACATGGCACGCAGTTCACTGACACGCTGCGTGATCTGCGCCTCACGGGTCTGCAGGTCGGCGATGCGCTGCTGCACACCTTCAAGCTCGCTCTTGGCTGCCTCACGACGCTCGTTGATCTGCTCGTCGGCCTCTTCGGTGGCCTGCTTGAGAATGCTGGCAGCCTGCTTGTCGGCTGCCTCACGCTTGTCGGAAGCGTATGCCTCGGCCTCATCGCGCGTATGCTGCGCTTCGGAAATCAGCTCGTCGGACTGCTTCTTGGCGATTTCACGGCGTTCGTTCAGGTCGGCGAGCAGCTCGTTGACCTTCTTCGTAGCCTCATCCTGCTGGGCGGAAATGTCGGCGCGAATCTGCTCCACCTCGGCATTGACCTGGCTGATGGTCTTGGTGCGATGCACTTCGGCCTCGTCGGTGATCTCCTGTGCCTTGGCTTTGGCGGTATCCGTGATTTCCGAGGCACGGCGCTGCGCGTCCGTCATCATCTTGGACACCTGCTCACGCACGTCGGCCAGCTTCTTGTTGGCTTCGGCCAACGCGGATTCGATCTGGTCGTTGGTCTCGCTTTTCATGCGGTTGATCTCGTCATTGGCGTTCTTGCGCTGCGCCGCGATCTGCTCGGTGGCTTCGGCGCGCAGATCGGAGAGCTCGCGCTCCTGCGTGGCGCGCTCCGATGCGAGACGCTTGTCGTGCTCCTCACGGGAGTTCGTCAATTCCAGATCGACGGTCTGGCGCTGCGCCACCACGGCCTTCTGCGCTTCGCCACGCAGCTGGTCCGCTTCGCGCTGGGCGTTGGACTTCAACGTGTCGGCATCATTATTGGCCTTCGACAGCACCGCTTCGGCCTTGGCGTTGGCCTCGTCGAGAATACGCTTGGCGTCGAGCTTGGCGTTGTTCAGCAGGGTTTCGGCCTGAAGCTGCACCGTGGCGCGTGCCGCGGAAGCGTCTTTCTTGGCACGGTCGAGCAGCTCGGCCGCGCTGGCGAGCATCTGCTGCGCGTTGGCGCCCAGAGATGCGAACGAATTCGGGTTGGCCTTCTTGTTTTTCTCTTCCTGCAGCTGTGCCTGCAGTTCAAGGATGGTCTGATCGTCGGCCTTGACCTGATCACGCAGACGGTCCACCGTCTCCTGAGCCAAAGCGAACGCCTCATCGACCCTTTCCTTGTCGTACCCCCTCAACACGATTGGGAACTGCTCAACCATGGTATTCCTTTCACGAATTCCCTTCCATCGCGCATCTTGCCCGCGCCTATCCGTTTTGAACTTTAGCGCAGAACAAACGTTCGGCACACGGCAGTCGCATAATTCTCACAGAGAGCACAGAAATCGTTCGAGGAAACGCCGACGCCGTTCAGCCGAGCAGAATCTCACTTGAGGATGGCTGCAGATAATAACGCACCGATTCGCGGATCACATCGTTACCTGCGGCGATTTGCTGCGCGATTGACAGTCCATGTTGCGGATGTGGCTGCTCGTTGACGATCGGCAGGCTTACGAAACCCGACAGAATGCGCTTTTCCTGCGCTGCAGACCAGTCGAGCAAATGGTAGAACAGCGAATTGCAGACGAACGTGCCCGCATCCGAACTCAACGCGGCGGGAATCTCATGTTTGGCGAAATCGCGCAGAATCGAACGCAACGGCAGGCGCGTCCAATATGCCGCAGGCCCTTCCGGATTGATCGGACGGCGAGGCGGAATCACATTGTCGGCGTCAGGCTTGGCCGCGTCCATCAGATTCGTGGCGCATCGCTCCAACAGCACGCCGCGGGCCGAACGCTTCAAACCGGTGGCGATGACAATATCGGGCTTCGCCTGTTCGATGGCGTTCAGCAACATGGGCCAGGCATTGGCGAAACTGACCGGAAGCGTCACCGTCGTCACGCTCATGGAAACATCCTGCAGAAGATCGTCGGACAGCGCCACGGATTGAGATGGATCATTCCAATATTCGGCGAGCGCCACGGGAACAAGTACGGCCGGATTCACGTCGATGCCGTCGTACGGGGTGAAACCTGAGATGACGATGTTGATCTGCTGCATGTGTTCCAGTGTACGTGGTTGAAAGGTGGGTTCGTTTACGATCAGTGCTTATGCATTTGCGAGAATGCTTCGGCGAACACCGCGTGCATGCGCGCTTTCGCTTCTTGTTTGGCATGTTCCGGGTCGAGGCTGCGCGCGATGTTCTCGGCGATCGGCATGTCGGCCTGTGTGGTGATTTTGAGATTCGTTTCGGATCCGGCGACGATGGCGACCGGCTCGTTCGGCAGATAGTCCACCACCACGCGGGTGTCGTCGGTTGGGTGGAAGTCGGGATCGGCGGTGGCGAGCTCGTAGGCTTTGGTGATGGTACCGAAACGGAAGGCCTGCGGGGTTTGCGCGCGGAATGCGTTCGTACGATCAGGCACGGAGCGCACCACCTTGCGCTCTCCAAGATCTTCGGTCAGTAGAATCGTGTCAGTGGACGCGTATGCCACGGTCGCCGCGTTGAACTGGTCGAGGCTGTCGATGCAGCCGTCGATGGATTGCTGTTCGACGAACGGTCGCACGGAATCGTGGATGAGGATTTTCGCGCCATCGGGAATGCCTGCCTGCTTGAGCAGATCAAGCGCGGAGCGGGTGCTGTCCACACGCTCGGAGCCACCCGGAATCACGGCACGCACCTTGGTATAACCGGCTTCGTCGATGAGCATGTTCACCATATTGCTGACACGCTCGTTGACCACGACGATGATGTCGCTCACGCGATCGTTGCGTTCGAACGCCTCGATGCTCCAGCAGACGATTGGCTTATCCCCCACCGAAACCAACTGCTTGGGATTGGTCTCATCGAATCGCGTGCCGAAACCGGCCGCCAACACCACGGCCACAACCGGCATCTTCTGTTCCTGCATCTGCTCTCTCTCACTCATACGTCCCACCGTAAACCCCCGAATCGGTTTGCAGCGCGTTTTGCCTTACGTTCTGCACGCAATCCGCAATAGCGCGCCGCTCTCCCACTATTCGCGCACGATCAGCGCAAGCATACGACCTTCGTGCGCTTTGCCTGCGATGGTGGCACGGCGATGCGAGAACCAGAGCGGATTTTCCAGCGTGCACAGGCTACGGCGGATTTTCTTGAAACGTTCCGCGAGCTGCGGTTCGCCTTCGCCATCGGCCTGGCAGATTTCCGCCAATTCCTCGTCTTCGGAAAGATACTGGGTGGCTGCGTTGACGCGGGCGCGGGAGGAAACGACGTTATCAGCCGGAACACCGGCTTTGGCAAGCTCCTGCAGCGCGGCGGCCGCAATATCGATGCCCGGCTGGCCGAAACGGCTCAGCGTGAAGGTTCCGGGGAACTGCGCGTCGAATTCGTCGGCAATGTCTCCGCCAACCTCGTAGCAGTCGCCGCAGATGCACGGGCCCAGCGTGGCGACAATACGCTCCGGCCTGGCTCCCTTGGACACCATCTTTTCGATGGTGGCGCCGATCACACCGTTCTGCAGGCCACGACGGCCGCAATGCGCGGCGCCGATCACGCCAGCTTCCGGATCGGCCATGAGCACCGGCAGGCAGTCGGCCGCGAACATGCCGAGCGCCACGTTCTTCTGAGCGGTCACCTGGCCGTCCGCTTCAACCACTGCCGGCTCATCCGCGGTTTCGCCCACCTGCTGAGCGGTTTCGCCCTTGCCGCCAGACACGTCGAAACCGAACGGACGGTTCATGACGAACAATTCGTCCACATCGACGGCAACGCCGGAATGCACCTGGCTGACCAGGCTCAGCTTCGCGTCGATGGCGTTGGAGAGCGCCACACGATTGGCGAGCACATGGTTCGGATCATCGCCGGACTTGCCTCCGAGATTGCAGTGCGCATAATCGCCTTCGCTGGTGCCACCAAGTCGCGTGGTGTACACGACTTTGACGCCCGGCGCAAGCATGATCGGAATGGTCACCGGGATTGGATTGCCGTCCACGTCGGTCGGGTCGATCGCATTGCTGTCAAGAATCGCGTCGTCATACTGCTTGTCAGTCATTTTTTTGTTTTCCTTAATTGTTCTACGATTATTTCAACTTATTTCTGCTGATTTTCTGCGTCTACACGATGTTTTTCGCAATTATTCCGCTTTGAGCGTCGGCTTTTTGGTACGAGATCGGATGGCTGCGTTCACGGGCACTTCCTGCGGGCATGGCATGGAGAAGACATGCGCCGGATTGTTGATGGATTCGACCCAATGTCCGTCGGCGTCACGGAATCCGCCTGCGGGAACGGTGTAGGCGAGCGGCGCCGCGCCCGGTAGCACGAATTCGACTTCCTGACCGGCTTCGATTTTGTTGCGGCTCATAATGGTCACACGGCCGCCGTCTTCTTCACTCCACGAGAGCACTTCGCCAACCACCAGCCAAGCGCGGAAATACGCGGAACGGTCGGTGCTTTGCTGCACTTTGTGTTCCGGATAGTAGAAGCCGGTGGAATAGTCGCGGTGCGCCACCTTGTCTGGCTCGTCCAGCAACCAGTCAGGCAGGGACACGTGTTCCGCCGGGCGCACTCCGGCGTGATACCAGCCTTCCGGCAGGATTTCCGCAGCCGTGTTCGACTTACGCCTCGTACTACGCGCATGGTAGCTCAGATCATCCGGTTCGCCGGCGGAAGCGACTGGAACGGTTGCAATATCCGGCTTCCCCGCGAACGCGCCATCCGCATGTTCCATAATCAAATCGGTGGTTTCCGGCTTGCCGTAATCCGGATCAGACGGGCGAATCACACGGTCATGGAATGGCTTCAGCACAGTGCCATCCTCGTCTTCAAAACCGCGTTGCACCATGTATGCGTCAACGGCGGTCTTGTAAGCGTTCGTCATCGCCGCAATATAGTAGGCGCTCTTGGAACGTCCTTCGATTTTCAGACTGGTCGCACCCGAATCAAGCAGATCGTCGATATGCGCAAGCATGTTCATATCCTGCGAATTGAACAGATACGCGCCTTCCTTAGTCTGTTCTATCGGAAAATACTGGCCGGGACGCTTTTCTTCGACGATGGAATACTTCCAGCGGCACGGTTGAGCGCATTCGCCATGATTGCCGTCACGTCCGGTCAGATAATTGGAGAACAGACAACGACCGGAGAACGCCATGCACATCGCGCCATGCACGAAGCATTCGATGTCAAGATCGTCGGGAATGCGTGCGCGAATGTCTCGCACGGCCTGCAGATCCATTTCACGGGCAAGCACCACACGACGTGCACCCAACTGGTAGAAGGCGTTCGCTGCCTGATAGTTGGTGACTCCCGCCTGCGTGCTCACATGCAGTTCCAGGTTCGGCGCCACTTCGCGAGCCATGAGCATCACGCCAATGTCGGAAACGATCAGTGCGTCCACGCCGGTGTCTTTGAGCTGGCCGATGTATTCGCGCATCGCTTCGACTTCATTGTTGCGCGGCAACACATTGCAGGTCACATACACGCGAGCGCCACGCTCATGCGCGTAACGGGAGCCTTCTTCGAAATCCTCCAAACTCAGGTTTTTCGGCGCCGAACGCATGCTGAACGCTTTACCTCCGCAGTAGACGGCGTCCGCACCGTAATCGACGGCGGTTTTCAGTCCTCGCAGATTGCCCGCGGGAGCCAATACTTCAGGCTTGTTTCTTCTTTGCACGCTTGTTCCTCTTACTCGATTTTTCCGCTCTATATTCTCGACTATTCACGGGACACTTCTGCCGCATCCGGGAAATACATACGAGGAAAAACACATGCGGAAAAACAAAGGCGTCCATCGTGGAGACGGACGCCTTGACGCAAAACGTTGCGAATCTGACACTCAGCCGAGTTTGGCGAGTTCCTCTTCGGTGAGTTCGAGCTCGTCGGCCTTGAGGGAATCGAGAATGGTTTCCGGTCGATGGGCGCCGGGAATCACGAACATGTGGTCGCCCTTGGCCAGCTCCCATGCGAGCACCACACGCTGGTAGCTCACGCCACGGGCTTCGGCCACCTCGCGGAACGGATCGAACAGGCGCTCGTCGTACGGGTGACGGTAGCCGCCCAACGGACTCCAGCACACGAACGCCAGACCCTGCTCGGCGCAATAGTCAAGCGTATCTTGGGTGTCCAGATGAATCGGAGAATACTGGTTCTGCACGGCCACAAGCTTGTCGCCGAGGATCTCCTGCGCGATCTTCAACTGTTCGATGCTCACGTTGGAAACACCCGCCCACTGTGCCACGCCCTGATCGAGCAGCGCCTTGATGCCTTCGCAGGACTCGTTGTACGGCACTTCCGGATCATGACGGTGCAGGTACAGCAGATCGATGCTGTCAATGCCAAGCGCCATCGCGGACTGCTTGCCGTATTCGATCAGATGCTCCGGCTTGCCGTCACGCGGCCAAACCGGCTTGTCACCCTCCCAAGCGCGGCGCAAGCCCACCTTGGTGGCCACGGTGACTTCCTCACGCGGGCCCTTCCACGAGTCAAGCGCCTCACGCACCAGCTTTTCGCCGGTCTGTTCCTCTTCGCCCGGCGTGTAGTACGCCCAAGCGGTGTCGATGTGACGGCATCCGGCATCCAACGAGGCGTGCAATGTTTCGATACCGACATCGTGACCACGATTGTTTTCAATGGTCAACGGCATTTCACCATGGCCGATGGCCGTGGTGCGGAACGGTCCAAGATTACGGAACAAAGCCATCCCGATCTCCTTCAACAACGTACAGAGTGTCTTTCCGAATGCAACCTTACCAGCCGACCCGCCTCAGCAGGCAACAAACCCACCAAACATGCGCGTAATGCCGCAGATCAGCGACCACCGAAGCTGCCGCCGCCGGAACCACCGGAGGAACCGCCGAAACCACCGCCGGAGAAGCTACCACCGGAACCACCGTAACTGCTGGATGGAGATGCCGCGGCAATCGTCGATTGAATATCAGCAAAACCTGATTCCAACTGCGCGCCAATATCACCAAAATTGGCGCTCGGCGAGAAATCCATCGAATTCGTATCACACGAAGCAGGACCGGCGTAATGATGATTGAAATACCATGAACGGTAACTCCAGTAGAGCAGCGAATCGGAAGCGTTGGCATCAAGCCAACTCGGGTCGGCAAGCTGCGGGTACGCCTTGAGCAGCTGCTTCATCGCCTTTTCGGAAATGCCGAACGCGGTGGCGTACACCATGTAGCGACCCCACAACGTCAGATCAGCCACACCACGATCACGGAAGTCGCTGAAATCCTCCATATACCGTTTCAAACCGACCACCTGACCGGCAAGACGCTGACCATTGTCGTTAAGCCCCTTCAATTTGAGGTAGCTCAGCGCAAACACGGACGCGAACATCATCGGCGCGGAAATCAGCACGACCAACGCAAGATTGCCGATCACGCCAAAATACACTATGGAAAGGAACGCCAGGATCGCGGCGCAGATGCCTGCGGCGAACGCTCCCCCGCCGCATGACGAAGTGGCACCCAACATGGAGAATTCGCTACTGCACGCATTCGTAAACTTTTCCTGATACTTGTAGCCCTTCGACCAATCGGAGAAATTCTTGTCCATCTGTTTCAGATCGAACACCGGAGAACCAATGCGTTCGGACGCCTTCACCAGCAGGTCGAGCGCGGTACGTTCGCTCTGGCTCAGCGCCAATGACTGCGGGTTATCGAACACCACCGGCAGTATCACGATGGTGCTGGTTTTGCCTGCATCACGCGCACGAGCTGGATCATTGGAAATCAGCTGCGCGATATCGGCATTGCGAGACCGACTCATATCAATGCCCCGATACATGGCGGCCGGCCCCGGGTAAATGGCGATTGCTCCACGCGAAGCGAGCGAGAGCACGGAAGCCGACATTTTTCGGCTCGACAGTGTTTTCGAATGCTTGTTGTCAACGATATACAGCAGTTCCGCAGCGCTGGCGGGGCTCATTTCCGGCTCGTCACGCCAATACTCGATGTCACCGTGGTATTGCGAACGATCGAAACTATGCAATGCGAGCACAACGGCGATCACACACAAGATCAGCCCGGCCACGGCAATGGCGATCCACGTGATCAGGCGGATACGCGCTTTTGTGCGCTGCCGGTCACGCCACTGCTGCTCCTGTTGGGCCTCGCTTTCCATAATGCCGTTTTTGATGGTGGTATCACGAGTGCGTGCCACACCGCTGGTCGCACCGACGTCGAACATGGCGACCACGTCAACATAGTCGCCGGCACGAACGTCGTGCACGGTGAACTGCAACGACCCCTTATCACCACGTTCGGTGGTTGACGTACGTTCGGTGTGCAGCCAGGCCCATGAATTATCCGCCGTAATGCCATCCGGGAACGTGACGGTTCCGGTGACCTTGCCGATGGGAATCTGATTGCTCACGCCGAGCGGCTCCCATTGGAACGTGGCCACGTCTTGATAGGCGGTGGTCACGCCCTGCATGGTCATGGTCACATCGAATTTCAGGCTGCTCGCCGACGTGGTGGCGGGAATATTCCAGCCGATTTCGATTTTCTTGGAACGATCGTCGGTATTGTCGGCAACAAGACCGTCTTTTGCGGGATCGAACGGCTGCGGATTGCTGTCACCTCGCGAAACATCGGCGATATACCACTGCCCCGCATGTTCTCGATTCCATTCGTCGGTGCTATAGCTGCTTGGGATTGCGATATCACCCTGCTGGTAGGTCTCTCCCGTCGTCGCGTTGCGCACGCTGATATCGGTGATATTGGTCAGGTTGCTTTCCTTCAGCGTGTACTGCTGGTACAGCTGCTTCCACGGATGGTCGCCGTCGTCATCGCTGCGGTCGGCGAGTTTCATATCGATGTGTTGGGTGATTTTCAAATCGCCATTGCTTTGCACCTGCACATCGTAGTCGAGCGTTTTGTAGCTCAGATCGGCCCCACCGTCATCCAATGCGATGGCCAGCAATATGGCCGCTACAACGCCAACGGTGACGACGATCGCGATACCGAAGCTGCGCACCGCTCGCGACGCATGCTGTTTGGCCGTCATAATCCCTCTTTCTCGCTTCTTCTTCCCTCAGATGGCCGTACAACAGATGGCCGTACAAGCCGAATTGAACAGTAAAGCCCCATCGTCATCGGACGGGGCTTTACATGCATGTCAGAACGTAACTTGCGGAACCTGACGATCCGCTTCGTCCACCTGGAAGTAGGGGGCCTGTTCGAAATGGAACAAGCCGGCGATAATATTGGTCGGCACAACCTCGGTCTGGGTATTGTACTTCTGCACGACATCGTTGTAGAACTGGCGTGCGTAGGCGATCTTCTCTTCCAACGATTTCAGCTGATTCTGCAAATCCATGAAATTCGTATTGGCCTGCAGCTGCGGATAGTTTTCGGATACGGCCTGCAGATTAACAAGTGCGCGGCTCAGCTGGTTTTCCGCAGCGATGCGCTGCGCCACGTCACCGCTTTGCGCGGCCTGCACCACGCCGGCACGGGCCTGCGTGACCTGCGTGAACACTTGGGATTCGTGGGCCGCATAACCTTTGACCGTTTCCACCAGGTTCGGAATAAGATCGGTACGCTGCTTGAGCTGCACGTCGATCTGCGCCCAACCGTTCTTCACACGATTACGTAGCGTAACCAGCCCGTTGTAGGCGCTGACGGCCCAAAGCACAATAAGTACAACGATGACGGCAATGATAATGCCAACGACCATGACGACTCCTTCGTTAATGGCTCTTCACACCATTCTTGCATGCGCCCAGGTACGTTATGACAAAACTCATGCCCCCGTGTCTCATTTTCATGCAATCTGCATGGAAACGCAAAAGTGCCCCGTACCTTCCGGTACAGGGCACTTCAGTCAGTCAGCTATGCTGCGAGGGATCCTTTTGAGGCGTCAGTCCTCAAAAGGATCAAAGTCGCGGCGGACGCGGCGGCGAGGACGCTCGGAACGCTCTTCGCGATCGGCACGGTACTCGTCGTAGTTCTCGTCTGCTGCGTAACGCGGATTGCGGTCGTCGCGGCGGCTGCTGCGACGACGGTCGGAA
>OAVB01002072.1_pt1 | contig 10670 bp, 4 predicted proteins | sample 1516871 | NCBI WGS metagenome assembly OAVB01 (sample SAMEA2580069, study PRJEB22360) | human gut metagenome | biome: human gut; feature: human-associated habitat; material: faeces | place: Denmark | collected 2008/2010 | reverse complement strand
TCTTGTAAAGATGATGAAGAGTCAACTTCGGGCTATGATCCGAATAAGCCGATTGTGTTGACTGATTTTTATCCGCCCGAAGGAAAACTTGCAACTCAAGTTATTCTTAATGGATCGAATTTTGGGGATAGTAAGGAAAATGTGAAGGTCTTTTTCAATGATAAAGAGGCTTCTGTCATTTCTGTGAAGGATGATAGAATGTTGGTATTGGCTCCTAAACGTGCATCTACAATAGAGGACCCAGAATGTGTGGTTAAAGTACAAGTACATGAACAAATAGAGGAGTACAAGCAGACATTTGATTATTATATCCAGACTACTGTGACTACGTTAGTGGGAGGAAGTACATCGGCACAGGTGAATCCAACAGGAACTATACCACTATCTGAAGCACAATTTAGAGCAAATATTGATAGGTGTATTTGTGTAGATCAGGATAAAAATGTTTTCTTTTTAGTAGATAATGATGGAAAGTTTGCTGCATTTATGTTAAATGAGGAGGCTGATAAATTAATATCTCTAAAGTCAGATATTAATGCGTTGTTTAACTCTCCTGTTTTGGGGTATAACAGTAAGGATGATATTGTCTATCAATTCTGGGCTAATAGAGATAGTCATGAAGTTTATTATTTTGACCCTAAGACGGATTATGCACCAACTACAGCTATAAGTTCTATTTCATGGGATGATCCAAATTTTCCAAATATTGAAGGATTTGGAGTATGGGCAGCCAAGTGTAATTTTACAATGGGACCAGATGGAAAAATGTATTCAAGAATGTTAGGTGGAAATCTGGTACGGATTGATGTAGAGAATGCTAGAGGAGAGAATCTAACGAATGGGGATTTGGTTGGAACCAAGGATGGTAGTGCTTATGGACTTGTTTTCGATCCTCAAGATGAGAATGTTTTTTATTTCTCAAATAATGATAAGCATTGTATTTATAAATATGATTTACGTACTAAAGAATGTGCATGTTGGGCTGGTCAAGAAGGTAAAAGTGGATATTTGGATGGACCAATAGGACAAGCTATGTTTAATAAACCTGGACAGATGTGTGTCGATTCAGAAGGTAATATAATTTTGACTGATACCGAAAATCACTGTATTCGTAAGATAACAATGAGTACAGGTTATGTATCTACATTAGCAGGAAAACCCCAAAATTCAGGTTATGTAAATGGTAGTGCAGAAGATGCTCAATTCAAAAAGCCATTGGGAATTTGTATTGATAACGACGATGTAATGTATATCGGCGACTCAGAGAATCGTGCTATTCGTCGATTAGCTGTCGAATAAATAATTAGTGAAACTTTATATTTAATATAATATGAATCGAATATTTGTAATTTTTGCTTTGCTTCTTGCGTTTGTAGCACAAGTACATGCACAGAAAGAGCAAAGCTTTATGTTGACTGGTACAGTCTTCGATGAATTTAATGAACCAGTTCCGGGAGCAAATGTATATGTTAAAGATAAACCAGGTGTGGGAATAACAACTAATATTGATGGTAAATTTCGGTTAAAGGTAAATATATATGATATAGTGGTTGTGTCTTTTTTGGGATATGAAAACTATGAGCAACGTTTGACGAATAAAATTGACAATGTTAAAGTTACCTTAAAACCGGCTACGGAGAATATTGATGAAGTAGTTGTAGTAGGTATGGGTACGCAGCGAAAGGTCAGTGTTGCTGGTGCAATTACAACGATGGATCCAGCGCAACTAGAGGTTCCTGCTACAAATATAGTTAATACACTAGCAGGTCGTGTTGCAGGTGTGATTGGAGTTCAATCTAGTGGTGAACCGGGCAAAAATATTTCCGAGTTTTGGGTGCGCGGAATTGGTACGTTTGGTGCTAATAGTGGTGCATTAGTGTTGATTGATGGTTTGGAAGGTAGTTTGAGTCAGATAGATGCTGCCGATGTTGAAAGTTTTTCTGTTTTGAAAGATGCTGCGGCTACAGCGGTGTATGGTAGTCGAGGTGCAAATGGTGTAGTATTGGTAACGACGAAGCGTGGTTTGGAGTCCAAATTGAAGATCAGTGGTCGTGCTAATATGACAATCTCACATTTAAAACGTTTACCTGAATATGTTAATGCCACTCAATATGCTGAAATGGCAAATGAAGCTTCTGTTGCAACCGGATTATCTCCTATTTATAACAAGACAGAAATGGATATTATAAAATATGGCTTAGATCCGGATCTGTACCCAAACATTGACTGGCAAGATGTTATTTTAAATCCCAATTCTTTCCAGCAAACTTATTATGTAAGTGCTCAAGGTGGTAGCAGTGTTGCCCGTTATTTTGCAAGTTTAGGAATGTCGAAAGAATCTGCGGCTTATAATCCATCCAAAGATAGTAAATACAATAAAGGTGTAGGCTATGATACTTATAATTATCGTTTGAATTTGGATATAGATTTGACTAAAACAACTAAAGTCTATATTGGAACAACTGGCTATATGTCGGTGAATACTCGCCCGAGCATGGGGGAATATTCTAGAGGAGTCAGTTTGACAGATTGGCTATGGAGTTCACAGGCAAAGACTACTCCAATAAGCTATCCATTACGCTATTCAAACGGATATTATCCTGCTGCAGGAACTAAGGATGAAATATCTCCGTATGTTCTATTGAATTATACAGGTAATGCTAGAGAACAGAATACCAGGAATTTAGTTACTTTAGGTATTACACAGGATTTGTCGATGATTACTAAAGGGCTATCAGCTAAAGTACAGGGATCATGGGATACACAAAGTTTATTTGGAGAAGCACGCTATAAAATGCCAGAACTAAATGAAGCTTTGAAGGAGCGTAACCCTAATGGAACCTTGAGTTTTGAGAAAATAGCTGATGAGAAAACCGTTACATATAGCAGTGCTGCTTGGGTTTGGAGGAAGCTATATTTAGAGGCAAATGTTAATTATGACCGTACCTTTGGCGATCATCGTTTAGGTGGTTTACTGTTTTATTATATAGAAGATACATCTGAAACTGGTGCAGATAAAAGTATGAATGCTATACCAAAGCGTTATCAAAGTCTTTCGGGCCGTTTTACATATGGTTTTAAAGATACATATTTTTGGGATTTGAACTTTGGTTTGAATGGATCTGAAAACTTTGAACCAGGTAAACAATATGGATTCTTTCCGGCAGGAGCTTTCGCATGGGTACCATCTTCATATGAATTTATACGTGAAAATGTAAGTTGGTTGAATTTTCTCAAGCTTCGCGTTTCTTATGGTGTTGTTGGTAATGACCGCATCAGTTCTAGACGTTTTCCTTATCTGACCCTAATAAAAGAAGAAAATGCTTCAAATCCTTGGGGAGGGACTGGTAGCTTAACAGAAGAACAAGTTGGTGCCAATAATTTGATGTGGGAAAAAGCAAAGAAATTTGATGTTGGTATGGATCTGCATTTGTTTAAAGATAAATTTACTTTGACTTTAGATTATTTTAAGGATACACGAGATGGTATTTTTCAGGAACGTAAACAAATTCCTGATTATGTAGGTTTGATTCAAATGCCTTATGGTAATATAGGTCGTATGAAAAGCTGGGGTGCTGATGGAAATATGGAATTCTATCAACAGATAGGAAAGGATGCACATGTGATATTACGTAGTAATTTTACTTTGAGTAAGAATAAGATATTAAATTGGGAAGATACAAAGAAGCCTTATACATATTTGGAAAATAATGGTTATGCCAATAATGTACAACGTGGATTTGTTGCTATGGGATTGTTTAAAGATCAACAAGATGTAGAAATGAGTCCTACACAATTTGGTACGGTACGTCCTGGTGATATTAAATATCGAGATATAAATGGTGATGATAAAGTTCCTTTATTTGCTTATTCAGGGGTACCACAGTTGATGTATGGTATTGGTGCTGAGTTTCGTTATAAAAGTTGGACACTAAATGTCTTGTTCAAAGGGACAGGACGTAATAAGTTCTTATATGGCGGTTCGGATGGTAGAAACTTCGATGGATACATGCCATTTAATCAGAAGGATAAAGGAAATATAATGACAATTGCTTATAATCCGGAGAATCGTTGGATTTCTGCTGAATATTCAGGAAATCAGGCTACAGAGAATCCAAATGCTCGTTTTCCACGTTTGTATTATGGAAAAAATGAGAATAATACGAAACCTTCTACATTTTGGATGGGTGATGCCCGTTACTTGCGTTTACAGGAATTGAGCTTGGCATATAATCTAAAAGTTCCTGCATTACAACGTATTTTGGGCATTAATTCCATGAATATTCAGTTGATGTGTGAAAATTTGGCAGTATGGGATTCTGTAAATATATTCGATCCAGAACAAGCGACATCTTGTGGACAGGCTTATCCTTTACCTGCACGTTATTCATTGCAGCTATATTTGAATTTCTAATACGATGTATAAACTTAATAGAAATTAGTTCATGAAAAAATATTTTATATTATCGGTTCTGTTATTGGTATCCGGCTTTTTTGCTTCTTGTAATTATTTGAATATAGATGATTATTTTGAGGATACCTTTCAAGAAGATTCTATTTATGCAAATAAGCGTAATATTGAACGTTATTTTAATGGGGCTGCCGCTCTGCTTCCTGTTGTCGATAAAATTTGGGAATATGGGAACACTCCTGGAGTTACAGGTTCAGACGAGGCTGTGAGCTGTGGTGATTGGAATGGTATGGTTGTTATACAATTCTCTGGAACGAAGTTAATGAATAATGAGATTACTTCTAGTTCAATGGGCGGTTGGACATGGGATTTCAATATTTGGCCTAAATGTTATAAGGTGATTCGTAAGGTGAATACTATATTGCCACATATTGATGGTGTTCGTGATATGAATAGTTTTGAAAGAATGGAATTTCGTGCAAAATGCCGTTTCTTAAGAGCTTATGCATATTATTTAATTTTGCAACAGAATGGTCCAATGATTTTGTTAGGTGATGAAATTGTTAGTAATAATGAGGAAGCGGAGTATTATGCAAGAACGCGTAATACGTATGACGAATGTGTGGATTATATTTGTTCAGAATTTGATGAAGCTGCTAAAAACTTACCTGATGCTACCACTTCGATGGATCAATATATTCCTACAGAAGGAGCTGCCTTAGCTTTAGCTGCTCGTGTGAGATTACAAGCTGCTAGCCCATTATATAACGGTGGAGAGGCAGCCCGTAGATTTTTTGGTGATTTTACCCGTTGTACAGATGGAGATCATTATGTTTCTCAATCATATGATGAACGTAAGTGGGCACTTGCTGCTGCGGCTGCGAAGAAGGTTATTGATTTAGGACGATATCAATTATATACTGTTGCTGCTTCTACTGATGCTGAACATCCTGAATCAGGGAATTATGGTACATATGTAGTCACTCTACCGCAAGAGGTTCCTACTGCAGAATTTCCAAATGGTGTAGGGATGGGAGATAAAAAAGTCGTAGATCCGTATCGCTCTTATGCCGAAATGTTTAATGGAGAGCTTGCTATTAATCAAAATCCGGAGTTCATATGGTGTAGTTCTACAGCGCAGGTTGGTAGCCATATGGGTTACGTATTCCCATTGAATTTTGGAGGATCTTCTTGTTTATGTGTACCTCAGCATATAGTAGACCAATTTTATATGGCAGATGGGCGTGATATTAAAAATTCTAGTAGTGCATATCCGTATATATCCCGTCCTTATGATAAGACTTGTGTGACGACAGAAGGCAAAGTTTTATCTGAAGGTTATAAAATCAGCCAAGGAACATATTTGGCATATACTAATCGTGAACCACGTTTCTATGTGAATATTGGTTACTCACATGCTTGGTGGGCGATGGGATCTACTACTGAAAGTGCTAAGAAAAATGTTAATATTGATTATTGGAATGGAGCTAATTCTGGTAAAAATCATTCTAATAATAATGTTTATAATATAACTGGATATACTTCTCGAAAATATATCAATCCACAAGATGCTATGAGTGGTAGTGGGGCGCGTCAAAAAGATAAGTCATTTCCGATTATTCGATATGCAGAAATATTGCTTGCTTATGCAGAAGCCTTGAATAATTTAACTCAAGCATATGAAATTGATGGTCAGACTTATACTCGTGATACAGAAGCTATCAAATATTATTTTAATCAGATACGTTATCGTGCTGGTATTCCGGGATTAACAGCGGATGATTTGATTACAGTGGAAGCTTTTAATAAAGTTGTTCAACGTGAACGTTTGATTGAGTTATTTTGGGAAGGACAACGTTATTATGATATTAGACGCTGGGGAATTGTTGAAGATTTAGAAAGGGAACCTTTAATGGGGTTAAATGTAGAACAGGCTGAATGGGAAGGATTCTATCAGCCCACTGTCATTCAGTATAAATCAATAATTGAACGTGATTTCAAACCTAAGATGGTATGGTTACCTTTACATTTGGATGAGATTAGAAAGGTTTCTGTTCTTGATCAGAATCCTGGTTGGGATAAATAAAATTTTAAATGTATAAACTATGAAATATAGAAATTTTACAAATAAATTGATGCTTATGGTAGGTGTGACAGCTACTGCTGTTCTCACATCCTGCGAGCAAGAGTTTTATCAGGATGAACAGTATCGTAAGGAAATTTATATTGTTAGTGGAGAAGATAATATTTTCCAACGAGAATTTGCTTTCGGCGGGGAGGAAATAGGATACCTTTCTGTTTATGCAAGTGGTACAACTCCAATTGAAAAAGAAGTGATGGTAGAACTGGAAAGGAATGAAACTGTATTATCGGACTATAATCAAAAGAGATATGGGGATAATTACAAAAACTATGTCCTGGAGTTACCAGATACTCATTATAAAGTAGATGATTGGAGTATAAATTTATATCCAAATGCAAATTCATCTTATTCTTTATTTCCAATTAAAGTAAATATTGATGGGCTGGAACCTGAAGATAATTACTTTCTTCCTTTAAGAATAGCTTCTGTTTCTGACTATATGATTTCTTCTGCAAGGAGGAATGTATTGATGCAGATACTTATGAAAAATGATTATGCAACGACTAAGGAGAAAAGCTATTATACTATGAATGGAACAAGATTGAGAGTAGCTAAAGATACTTGGGAACCTTTGGACAAAAAGAATAATGCTCCAGATTATAAACCAATAAATGCCACCAAGTTAGTTGCTCCAGTTACGGAATATGGTATTTTAACGGGATCTACACTTACATCGGATAGAAAAGAACTCCGTAAACAAGGGATTGTTGTTACGGTCCATCCTGAGGAGATGATTGATGTTCCTGTTATCGGGAGTAATGGATTGCCAACTGGAGAATATATCCAATGTCAAAAAGTGACATTAGATAAATGGTATAATGTAAATAGTGGAATTACAGTGTTAAATATTGAGGATACCCCATCATATTATAATCCAGAGAAGAAAGAGTTTACGTTGAATTATCGTTATAATTATAACTCGAATGATTGGTATGAAATGAAAGAGGTGATGTCTCCAGTGGCTATTGCTAACGAAAATAATTGAGTGGCTGATAATAAATGATAAATCTTATGAAAACAAGAAATATATATAGTCTTCTATATGTAACTTTCGTTGCAGTGGCGTTAGTTGCATGCAACGATTATGACGCAGCGCAAACTGCATATGAAGAAATAGTGGATAGTGATGTAACGACTACTCCTCCAAATATAGATTCGGCATGGGAATTACAGCTAATTCCTAATGTAGGTCAGCATAGTGGTGAGGTTTTTGTTTATAAAGACAAAAAGTATGATAAGCTATTTACTCGCACATTAGGATGGAATGGTGGAATTGGTGTGCAATCTACATCATTGTCTGATGGAAATGTTCTATGGGCTTTTAATGATAGCTATTTTGGAGTTGTAGATGCTGAAACAAGAGCAAGAGGTAATTGTAATTTCCCACATAATAGTATTATGATCCAAACGACTGTTGGTGGTAGTCTTGGAGAAACGGATGATGATTTAAGATGGTTAGTTGATTATATACAAACTAATGATCCTGATGGAGAAGGTTATTATCAGGCGTATACACACATAGCTCCAGATGAGACTATTATGGAAGAAACAGATGAAGAGCATTTCTATCAGATAGGTGGTGCTACGATATTTGATAATAATGGAGTTAAAGAACTTCAAATGTTGTGGGGGGAAATAGATAATCATGAAGGTAAAATGACTCGAACTGGTACCTGTCTAGCTGTTTACAGTTTGGAAGGACAGCCGGGTAATAGTACTTATCTTAAAAGAATTAGTAAAAACGAAGAATTCAATACAGATGATGTTGGCTATGGTTCTACTATATGGAAAGATGAAGATGGACATATTTATCTTTATGTAACAGAGAATAACAGACCATTAGTTGCTCGCACCACTACTCATGATTTAACTTCTGAGTGGGAGTATTACATACGTGATTTAAGTGGTAACTTTATGTGGCAAAAGATGTATCCGACGAAAGAGGAGAGAACTCGCTCTACTATAATGGAAAATAATTATGTATGTAGTATGCCACAGATCTTTAAAAAAGGAGATTACTACTATATGATAGGACAAGCTGTATCTTATGGTCATTCTGTTTATCTATATCGTGGTGAGACGCCTTATGGACCTTTTACAGATCAAAAAATTTTGTTTAATGTCCCTTATTCTGTGGATAAGATAGGTAATCAGTATTATAAAAATTTGCTTAGAGTAAATTTGCATCTAGAACTTGCACGAGAAGGTGAATTAGTATTTTCTACTAATACTGATGCTGATACTGCTGGAGATAATTTTGATTTTCCGGGTAGTGCTGACTTTTGTCGTCCTTATTTTTATCGTATTTTCAATTGGGAAAGCATATATGATGAAGATGATTGATAGCTACTGACGGATTCATCTTGGTAAATTGATTTAGAAAGTCATTTCTTCATAAAAGGGAGAAATGACTTTCTTTTTTAATATGTTCTGAGCTTTCCTGCATACAAGTAAATTTATTAATAAAAAACATGTAATTGTTTTAGTGGTATATCATTTTTAAATCGTCATTAGATAAATAACAATAAAATAGTACACATATTAAAAAGAACTAATAATAATGAATATTACCGTTTTTAGAGTTTATCAATTAAATTTATTAACCGCTATTTCTATGTATATGAAAAGCTTATTTTATTTATTCCTATCTATTGTAGGTGCGTGGCTTTTTTCGTCTTGCTCAGATGATTTTCTGGGTGAGACAGAAACCACGGACTTAGATCAGGCAACCGTATTCGCTGATAGTACTTATACGGCAGATTTCTTAAACCAGATTTATGTGGATATTGGTTTTGATATCCAACATAATCGGTATAAAGATCAGTATAATGATCATGGAGGATTGCAGACTAGTTGTGATGAAGCTGCGTATAAAGCTAGTACCGGGCTTACGACAGATGTAATGTTCGCTACTGGAACAGTCAATCCTGTTACTATTTCTGAGGACGATGTTTGGAGAATTGCATATCGAAATATTCGTCGAGTAAATGTGTTTTTTAAATATGCAGATGGATCCCGAATGGCTGAAGTGGCAAAGGAAGAGTATAAAGCAGAAGCACGCTTTTTGCGTGCTTGGTATTATGCAATGCTATTAAGACATTATGGTGGTGTGGCTTTAATTGGTGATGATGTTTATGAAACTGTAGAAGAAGCAATCAAGGAGCGTAACTCTTATGCGGATTGCGTTGAGTATATTGTGGATGAAGCTAATAAAGCTGCAGAAACATTGCCAGTTGAAAGAAGTGGAAACAAATTTGGACGTGTAACCCGAGGAGCTTGTAAAGCCTTAATTTCACGTGTACGTTTGTATGCTGCTAGCAAATTATTCAACGGTAGTGATTTTGCGCCTGCTGATTTTCCAAAAGAATTGTTAGGGTATCCTACTTATGATAAGGAGCGTTGGAAAATTGCTGTAGATGCTGCCCTTGATGTGATAAAGATGAAGCAGTATGATTTGTACATTCGTAATGAAGATGAGAATAATGAGGCTTATCCGGGATGGGGATATTATGCACAGTTGTTACCTGCTGATTATTATGGAAAAGTGGGAACGGAGGTTTATTGTGGTACAATCTTTGAAAAGAAAGCAGGAGCTAGTATAGATACAAACCGATGGTTTGCTCCTCCTAGTACAGGAGGAAATGGTATTGGAGGGTATGTTTATCATGATTTGGCTGAACTTTTCCCAATGGCAGATGGCACACCGACTAAGGATAGTCCAGATTATGACCCTACGAATCCTGCTAACAAACGTGACCCTCGTTTCATGTTCACTGTTACTTATGATGGATGCATAATGAAGAGTAATATGCAGGATACTGAAATTAATATATCTGTGGGAACACAACAGGACGCTATCTATCGAGGGACTCCGACAGGGTATTATACACATAAATTCTTGAAATTTGGTTCAATGGCAAATCAAATGCTTTATGGAGGTTCGCAAGCACGACCATTGATGCGTTATACTGAAATTTTGCTGAATTATGCAGAAGCTGCTAATGAATATTATGGACCTGATCATAAAGATGTACTAGGAGATCAAGAAATTAGCCCATATATTGTATTGAGAAAGATACGTGAGTGCGCTGGCATAGAGCCTGGCGAGGATGGAAC
>OAVB01002068.1_pt1 | contig 10683 bp, 9 predicted proteins | sample 1516871 | NCBI WGS metagenome assembly OAVB01 (sample SAMEA2580069, study PRJEB22360) | human gut metagenome | biome: human gut; feature: human-associated habitat; material: faeces | place: Denmark | collected 2008/2010 | reverse complement strand
TATAATCCTGGACTATCTGTATCGTGTAAACCCGAGTGCGGATGCTGCCGTAGGCGTAGCATATATGTACTACAAGAAAGGTGACTACGACACTGCTGTGAAGTACTTCGACGAAGCGCTGGGTATGGAAACCGATAACGCGAAGAAAGCCGAAATGGCTTATGCTACCGCTGCCGCTTTGTGGCAGGCCAAAAAGCTGTCTCAGGCAAGAAGCTATGCTCAGAAAGCCATCAGCTTCAATGAAAGCTACGGCGAGCCTTACATCCTGCTGGCTCAAATGTACGGTTCAAATCCTAACTGGAGCGACGAACCCGCTTTGAACAGATGTACTTATTTTGTTGTTATCGATAAGCTGCAACGCGCTAAAGCTGTAGACCCGAGTGTTACAGACAAAGTTAATGAACTGATTTCAACGTATGCGCGTCATACTCCGCAGGCTAAAGACCTCTTTATGTTGGGTTACAAAGCCGGTGACCGTATCACGATCGGCGGTTGGATCGGTGAGTCTACAACCATCAGATAAGCATATGTCGCTACAACCCCACGTGGTCGGACATAAGAATATGAGCATAACCATTGCCCTTGGGGTAATGGTTATGCTTCTTTTATTTTCTTCCTGTTCCGGACGTAAAAAAGAAATGGGAGCCGCCATTACCGAACGCGATTCATTGCCGGTTATGGATACTAAAGGGGTTAAAAACCTGATTTTTTGTTCTGATTTCCGATTCGGGCATTACCCGCTATCGTGTCAATACGGCGGAGTGGCTGATTTACGACCGTAAGAACCCGCCTTATTGGGCGTTCGAAAAAGGCATTTACCTGGAAAAGTTCGATTCGGTGTTTCATACCGAGGCCAGTATCAAGGCCGATACGGCTTATTATTATAATAAGAAAGAGTTGTGGAAGCTGATGGGGAATGTGCATATACAGAACCTGAAAGGAGAGAAATTCGATACGGAGTTGCTGTATTGGGATCAGAACAAAAAACGTGTGTATTCCGACCGGCGGGTACGTATAGAACAACCCGACCAGATAATCTATGCCATCGGCTTTGAGTCGAATGAGCAATTAACAAAATATCGTTTCTTCAAGACGGAAGGTATCTTCTATGTGGACGAGGAGAGTACCACGCCTTCCGATACGTTGAGGACGGACAGCATCAAATGATATGATGGATACTATTATTTACTTGTTGATAACCATGGCTTTCTCCGCTTTCTTTTCGGGTATGGAGATTGCTTTTGTTTCCGTAGACAAGCTTCGTTTTGAGATGGAACGGAAACCGGGTGTTACGTCAAGCATCCTTTCCTGTTTCTTCCGTAACCCGAATAATTTTATTTCTACCATGCTGGTGGGAAATAACATTGCGCTGGTTATCTACGGTATCCTTATGGCACAGATTATCGAGGTGAATCTGCTGGCGGGCATGATTGATAATCATTTTGTAATGGTGCTGGTGCAGACCATCATATCCACGCTCATTATCCTTGTAACGGGCGAGTTCCTTCCAAAGACGCTGTTCAAGATTAATCCGAACCTGATGCTGAGGGTGTTTGCTACTCCTTTGTTTGTCTGCTACGTTATTCTGTTTCCCATATCGAAACTTGCTTCCGGACTGTCTTATCTCTTTCTGCGCCTGTTCGGCATGAAGATAAACAAGGAAGCGTCCGACAAGGCGTTCGGTAAGGTCGATTTGGACTATTTCGTGCAGTCGGGCATAGAGAATGCCGCTAATGAGGAAGAGCTGGATGCGGAAGTGAAAATCTTTCAGAATGCGCTTGATTTCTCCAATATCAAGATACGCGATTGCATCGTGCCCCGTACGGAAGTGGTGGCGGTGGATGTGACGGCCTCGCTCGAGGATTTGAAGAGTATGTTTGTGGAGTCGGGCATTTCCAAAATTATTGTGTACGACGGGAATATAGATAATGTAATCGGCTATATCCACTCGTCCGAGATGTTCAGAAACCCGGCGGATTGGAGAAATAATGTCAAGGAAGTGCCCATTGTGCCCGAAACGATGGCGGCGCATAAGCTGATGAAACTTTTTATGCAGCAGAAAAAGACGATTGCCGTTGTAGTGGATGAGTTTGGCGGTACATCCGGTATCGTTTCACTGGAAGATCTGGTAGAAGAAATATTCGGAGATATTGAGGACGAGCATGATAATACTTCCTACATCTGTAAACAGATCGGCGAGCGTGAATATGTGTTGTCAGCTCGTCTTGAGATAGAGAAAGTAAACGAAACGTTCAATCTTGAGCTTCCGGAGTCGGATGAATATCTTACGATAGGCGGATTGATTCTGAGCCGTTATCAAAGCTTCCCGAAGCTGCATGAGGTGATAACCGTCGACGAATATCAGTTCAAGATAATTAAGGTGACAGCCACTAAAATAGAGTTGGTACGGTTGAAAGTCACGGAATAATTCCGTTTCAGCGTAAATTTTTAAAGAATAAATAGATGCGTATTAGCATTTTTTGTATCTTCGTGCGCTAAAATGAACATTGAAAAGAAAATAATAATAAACAAATAATTCATATTAACTAAAATGGCAACATTACAAAACATTCGGTCTAAAGGGCCCTTATTGGTGATTGTTATTGGTTTGGCGCTGTTTGCCTTCATCGCGGGAGACGCGTGGAAAGTACTTCAGCCGCACCAGTCACAAGATGTAGGTGAAGTGAACGGGGAAACAATTTCCGCTCAGGATTTTCAGGCATTGGTAGAGGAATATACGGAAGTAGTGAAATTTTCCAGCGGCTTGAACGCGTTGAGCGATGAACAAACCAACCAGATTAAGGACGAAGTATGGAGAGCATACGTAAACAATAAATTGATTGAGAACGAAGCTGAAAAGTTGGGTTTGACCGTTTCTAAAGCGGAACTCCAGGCTATCATCGACGCCGGTGTACATCCGATGTTGCAGCAGACACCGTTCCGCAATCCGCAGACCGGAGCTTTTGACAAAGATATGTTGAAGAAGTTCCTGGTGGACTATTCTAAGATGAACAAGGCTCAGATGCCGGCTCAATACGCAGAGTACTACAATTCCATGTACAATTTCTGGGCTTTTGTAGAGAAATCACTCGTACAGGCGCGTCTGCAGGAGAAATACCAGGCTCTGATTACGAAGTCTTTGTTCTCTAACCCTGTTGAAGCGGAAGATGCTTTCAATGCGCGCGTAGACCAGTCTGACCTGTTGTTGGCCGCCGTTCCTTATTCCTCTATCGTAGACTCTACAATCGTTATTAAGGAATCCGACCTGAAAGATGCTTATGACAAGAAGAAAGAGCAATTCAGACAATATGTGGAAACCCGCAACATCAAGTATATCGATGTACAGGTTACCGCAAGCCCGGAAGACAAAGCCGATATTCAGAAAGAGGTGGAAGAATATACTGCACAGTTGGCCGAAAATCCTTCCGATTATGCAAATTTCGTCCGTTCAACCGGTTCTACCCAGCAGTATGTTGACTTGTTCTACACAGACAAGGCGTTGCCTGCCGACGTTGTTGCCCGTTTGGATTCTGTAAAGGTAGGCGGTGTATACGGTCCTTACTACAATGCGTCGGATAATACAATCAACTCTTTCAAGAAATTGGCTACTGCCGCTATGGCCGACTCTATCCAATACCGCCAGATTCAGGTTGTTGCGGAAGACGCTGCCAAGACCAAAACTTTGGCTGACAGTATCTATACTGCCATCAAGGGTGGCGCGGACTTTGCCGAAATCGCTAAAAAGTACGGCCAGACCGGTGAAGCGACATGGATTTCTTCTGCCAACTATGAAGGCGCTCAAGTGGATGGTGACAATTTGAAGTATATCGCGGCTATCACTACTTTAGGTCAGAACGAGTTGACTAACCTCGCTTTGGGGCAGGCGAACGTTATCCTGCAAGTGATGAACAAGAAAGCTGTGAAAGATAAATATAAAGTAGCCGTTATCAAGCGTCCGGTTGAATTCAGCAAGGAAACTTATAGCAAGGCATACAATGACTTCAGTCAATTCATCGCTACCAACAATACGCTGAATAAGCTGACCGCTAATGCGGAAGATGCCGGTTACAGACTGTTGGATAGAGCCGACTTGTATAGCTCTGAGCACAATATCGGTGGTGTGAAAGGAACAAAAGAAGCTCTGAAATGGGCGTTTGCCGCAAAAGCAGGTGAAGTTTCAGGTCTGTACGAATGTGGCGAAAGCGATCACATGATGGTAGTAGCCGTTACACGCATCGTTCCGGAAGGTTATCGTCCGTTGTCTATGGTACAGGATCAGTTGAGAAGCGAAATCCTCCGTGACAAGAAAGCCGAGAAAATTATGGCTGATATGAAGGCTGCCGGCGCAACTTCTTTCGATCAGTATAAGAACATGGCAAATGCAGTTAGCGACTCTGTTAAGCACGTGACTTTCGCGGCTCCGGCTTATGTTCCGGCATTGCGTAGCAGCGAACCGCTGGTAGGTGCTTATGCTTCTATCGCTGAGCTGAACAAGTTGAGCACTCCTATCAAAGGCAATGGCGGCGTATTCGTTCTTCAGCCTTATGCCAAGGACAAACTGAACGAAACTTATAATCAGGAAACGGAAGAAGCTACATTGGAGAATATGCACGCACGTATGGCAAGCCAGTTCATCAATGACCTGTATCTGAATGCGGATGTAAAGGATAACCGCTATCTGTACTTCTAAGAAAGTAGAATAAACTTTAGAATACTTGGAGAAGCCGTTCGATAAATGTCGAACGGCTTTTTCATTTGTGCAACTTTATTCATACCTTTGCAAAAGATAATTTATCGGTGAATAAACTATCTTGTTATCGTAAATATGCAATTAGAATGAAACAACCTCTTTTAGGTCTTACCTTAACCGAACTTCAGGTAGTCGTAAAGAATCTGGGGATGCCCGGATTTGCAGCCAAACAGATCGCTTCGTGGCTATATGACAAAAAAGCAGCTTCCATAGATGAAATGACAAACTTGTCGTTGAAGCACCGGGAGCTGTTGAAAGAGATATATGAAGTAGGGGGTGAGGCGCCGGTGGATGCCATGCGCTCGGCAGACGGTACGGTGAAGTATCTTTATCGTGTCGGAGAGGGGCATTATGTGGAAGCTGTTTACATTCCGGATGAGGACAGGGCTACGCTGTGCGTATCTTCCCAAGTAGGGTGTAAGATGAACTGCAAGTTTTGCATGACCGGCAAGCAGGGGTTCACCGCCAATCTGACCGCCAACCAGATTATCAACCAGATTAATTCTCTGCCCGAACGGGACAAGCTGACCAATGTGGTGATGATGGGTATGGGAGAACCGTTGGATAATCTCGATGAGGTGTTGAAGGCGTTGGAAGTGATGACATCGTCCTATGGCTACGGTTGGAGCCCGAAGCGGATTACGCTCTCTTCCGTCGGGCTTCGTAAGGGTTTGCAACGCTTCATTGAAGAGTCGGACTGCCATTTGGCAATCAGCCTGCACTCGCCCGTGCCTTTGCAGCGACGCGAACTGATGCCTGCCGAAAAGGCTTTCTCCATTGCCGAGATTGTAGAACTGTTAAGAAACTATGATTTTAGTAAACAGCGCAGACTATCTTTCGAGTATATTGTTTTTAAGGGAGTGAACGATTCGCTGTTGTATGCCAAGGAGTTGCTGAAGCTGTTGCGGGGCTTGGACTGCCGCGTCAATCTGATTCGTTTTCATGCGATTCCGGGAGTTGACCTGGAAGGCGCCGATATGGAGACGATGACAACGCTTCGCGATTATCTGACGTCGCATGGATTGTTTACTACAATTCGCGCTTCCCGCGGTGAGGATATATTCGCTGCATGCGGTATGCTTTCAACGGCTAAACAGGAAGAGAATAAAGAAGAATTAATATAAATTATTAACTTTGCCGTCAAGCTTATATGGCTTTTTCGTAGCTTTGTAAAAACTAAAACATATAGATATATGAAGAAACACCTGTTTTATTTGAGTATGTCCCTGATACTCGCACTGTTTTCAGCGTGCGGTAATGGCAAGAAGGGTGTGTTTACTCCGACGTCAAGCGGTCGGGCGTATGAAATTTTGGTAGTGGTTGACCAGGGACTGTGGGAACGTCCTGCAGGTCGCGCCCTCTATAACGTGCTTGATTCCGATGTGCCGGGGTTGCCCCAGTCGGAACGTTCATTCCGTATTATGTATACTTCTCCTGCAAACTATGACGCTACATTGAAGTTGATCCGCAATATTATTATTGTCGAGATAAACAAAGACCAGTATACACAGCCCAAGTTTAAGTACGCGAAGGACGTTTATGCCGCTCCGCAATCCATCCTGACTATTCAGGCGCCGGACGAAGCCTCTTTCGAGAAGTTTGTCGAAGAAAACAGACAGGTTATCATCGATTTCTTTACCCGTGCCGAAATGAACCGTCAGATTTCAGTGCTGGAAACCAAGCACAATGATTATGTTTCGACGAAAGTAAAGAGTATGTTCGATTGTGACGTATGGGTTCCCGGTGAACTGACCGCAACCAAACAGGGGGAAAACTTCTTCTGGGCAGGTACGAATGCGGCGACGGGCGATCAGAATTTCGTTATCTACTCTTATCCTTATACGGACAAGGATACATTCACGAAAGAGTACTTTGTGCATAAGCGCGACTCTGTGATGAAAGTCAATATTCCCGGTGCGAGCGAAGGCATGTACATGGAAACCGATTCGTTGATGACAGATGTGCGTCCTATCAATGTACAGGGCGAATATGCTTTGGAAGCCCGCGGCCTGTGGCGTGTGAAGGGCGACTTTATGGGCGGTCCGTACGTGTCTCATGTTCGTTTGGACAAGGCTAACCGGCGTATTATCGTATCCGAGATATTTGTATACTCACCCGATAAGATGAAACGCAATCTGGTACGTCAGATGGAAGCGTCACTGTATACGCTTAGATTGCCGGGAAGCAAACAGGAAGGAAACGAAATGCCTTTGGCGGTAACAAAAGAAAATTCCACTAAAATAGAAAAATAAGAATGGAAGATAACAAAATAAGAGTCGGCATAACTCAGGGAGATATAAACGGAGTGGGATATGAGGTGATTTTAAAAACTTTCTCAGATCCTACGATGCTGGAGCTGTGTACTCCGATTATTTACGGTTCGCCCAAAGTGGCTGCCTATCATCGCAAATCGTTGGATTTGCCGACCAATTTCAGTATTGTAAACTCGGCATCCGAAGCTGCGCCCGACCGTTTGAGTGTGGTGAACTGTACGGACGATGAAGTAAAGGTCGAATTCTCCAAGCCTGATTCAGAGGCGGGTAAAGCCGCTCTCGGCGCTTTGGAAAAAGCGATTGAGGAGTATAAGGCAGGGCTGATTGACGTCATTGTCACGGCTCCTATCAACAAGCATCCCATCCAGTCGGAAGAGTTCTCTTTCCCCGGGCATACGGAGTATATCGAGGAGAAGTTGGGCGACGGCAGAAAGGCTTTGATGATTCTGATGAAGGATGACTTCCGGGTGGCATTAGTGACAGGACATATCCCCGTAAGAGAGATCGCATCGGCCATTACTAAAGAATTGATACAAGAGAAACTGGTAATCTTCAACCGTTCTCTGAAGCAGGACTTCGGCATCGGAGCGCCGCGTATTGCCGTACTTTCTCTGAATCCGCATGCAGGCGATGAGGGGCTGCTGGGTACGGAAGAGCAGGAAATCATCAGTCCTGCCATACAGGAACTGGCGGACAAAGGCATGTTGTGCTACGGACCTTATCCGGCTGACGGCTTTATGGGTTCCGGTAACTTTACCCATTTTGACGGCGTACTGGCAATGTACCACGATCAGGGACTGGCTCCGTTCAAGGCATTGGCCATGGACAAGGGCGTGAACTATACCGCGGGACTTCCGGTAGTGCGTACTTCACCGGCGCATGGTACAGCCTACGACATTGCGGGAAAAGGGCTCGCTTCCGAAGATTCTTTCCGTCAGGCTGTCTATGTGGCAATCGACGTGTTCCGTAACCGTATGCGTGAGAAAGAAGCGCACGCCAATCCTTTGCGGAAACAATATTATGAAAGACGTGACGACAGTGACAAACTGAAACTCGATAGTGTAGAAGAAGATTTGTAGTATGACGAAAGCGGAAATACAACAAGTAAAATTACGTTTTGGCATCATCGGCAATAACGAGGCACTGATGCGTGCCATCGATATTGCCATTCAGGTGGCTCCTACCGATTTGTCGGTGCTGATTACCGGAGAGAGTGGTGTGGGTAAGGAGAGCTTCCCGCAGATAATCCACCAGTACAGCCGGAGAAAGCACGGGCAATACATTGCCGTAAACTGTGGCGCCATTCCCGAAGGGACGATAGATTCGGAGCTTTTCGGTCATGAGAAAGGCGCCTTTACAGGCGCTATCGGCGAACGGAAAGGGTACTTCGGTGAGGCGGACGGCGGAACGATTTTCCTTGATGAAGTAGGCGAACTTCCCATGCCTACGCAAGCCCGTTTGCTTCGTGTGCTCGAGACGGGCGAGTTTATCAAGGTCGGTTCGTCTAAGGTGGAAAAGACGAATGTACGTATCGTAGCCGCCACCAATGTGAATCTTACGCAGGCGATTGCCGACGGGCGCTTCCGCGAAGACTTGTATTACCGTCTTAACACGGTGCCTATTCAGGTTCCGGCTTTGCGTGAACGCGGAGAGGATGTGGTGCTGTTGTTCCGCAAGTTCGCATCGGACTTTGCCGAGAAGTACCGTATGCCTGCGATTCAGCTGACCGAGGACGCCAAGCAATTGCTGCTGGCATATTCATGGCCCGGTAACGTACGCCAGCTGAAGAATATAACGGAACAGATTTCCATCATCGAAACCAATCGCGAAATCAACGCTTCTATTTTGAAGAACTATCTGCCCGAACAGAACAATGCGCAGCGTCTGCCTGCCCTGTTTGGCGTGAAGAATGAGAGCAAGAGCTTTGAGAGCGAGCGCGAGATACTGTATCAGGTGCTTTTCGACATGCGTCAGGATGTGACCGAACTGAAGAAACTGGTACACGAGATTATGACCGAACGGGCTGCTGTGGGAAGTCCGGCCGTAACGCCTGCCGCTTACTATACGCCTGCTCCTGCGGTAGTGGCTTCTTCAAAAAAAATCCACCCTCCCGTAAAACCGGCTCCCGCCATGGATGATGATATCCAAGATACGGAAGAATACGTTGAAGAATCTCTTTCGCTGGATGAAGTGGAGAAAGAGATGATACGCAAAGCTCTCGAAAGGCATCACGGAAAACGCAAAAGTGCGGCCAAGGATTTGAATATATCGGAGCGCACGCTATACAGAAAGATAAAAGAATATGGATTGGATTAAGAAAATAGCGCTGGTATCGGCGTTAGCGGGTGTGGTGTGCGTGGTAGCTTCCTGCCGCATCTCTATGGGACTTGCCCCGATAAGCTCTATCGATTACAGCAAAGTAAAGACTATTACGATTGCCGAATTTCCCAATCGTGCCGAATACGTGTACGCTCCCATGACTACGGAGTTCAACCAGAAACTCAAGGACATGTTTATCCAGCAGACACGTCTGCAACTGGTGAACGCCAACGGCGATTTGGAAATAGACGGTGAGATAACCGGCTATAACCAGTACAACGAGGCTGTGGCTGCGGACGGTTTTTCTTCTAAAGTGAAGCTGACCATGACCGTTAACGTACGTTATGTAAACAACACCAACCATGAGGAAGACTTTGAACAACAGTTCTCCGCCTTCCAGACTTATGATTCGTCCTTGTTGCTGACTGATGTGCAGGACGACCTGATAAGTAAAATGATAAAGGATATCACAGAACAAATATTTAACTCAACCGTAGCTAACTGGTAACCGAGGAATGACTTCTGCCTATTTGCAACAATGGATACAGCATCCTGAAATGTTGGATAAGGACACTTTGTACGAGCTTCGTACATTGGTGGCCCGTTATCCCTATTTCCAATCGCTCCGGCTGTTATACCTCAAGAACCTTTATTTGCTGCATGACATCACATTCGGTGCGGAACTGCGTAAGGCCGTACTGTATGTGGCGGACAGACGCGTATTGTTCTATCTGATAGAGGGCGACCGCTACACCCTGAAATCCCGGAAATCTCCTTTGCTGTCTTCCAAAGTGCTGGAAGAAGAACCCAGCGTAGACCGTACGCTTTCTTTGATAGACGCTTTCCTGGCAACTGTTCCCGAAGAACATTCGCAAGCTACCGAGCTGGATTATGCAATGGATTACACTACGTATCTGTTGCAGGATGACGGTTCGACGGATTCCGAACCAGCCGACGGAAAGGAAGTTCCCAAGCTGCGCGGGCACGAACTGATAGACGGATTTATCCGCAAGAGCGAGTCTACGGAACTGTCCGTATCCGCAAGACCGGTATATCTTGAAGAAGTCCCGGTATCCCCGGAAGAAAAAGAAATATTCTCTGGAGAAGAGGAAATATCTTCCGGGAAAAACGAAAACGCTCCGGCCGCCTTTTCAGAGAACGGTCAGTCGCTTTCCGAAGAAGACGGAGCTAACGGTGAACAGCCCCCGCAGGACAGCCTGGACGATAGCTGTTTTACGGAAACTCTGGCCAAAATCTATATTAAACAGCGCAGATATGATAAAGCACTTGAAATTATTAAAAAATTAAGTTTGAAATATCCAAAAAAAAATGCTTACTTTG
>OAVB01002061.1_pt1 | contig 10711 bp, 9 predicted proteins | sample 1516871 | NCBI WGS metagenome assembly OAVB01 (sample SAMEA2580069, study PRJEB22360) | human gut metagenome | biome: human gut; feature: human-associated habitat; material: faeces | place: Denmark | collected 2008/2010 | reverse complement strand
TTTATCGGCTTGATCCAGTCGGTGGTATCCAGTTTACAAGGTTCATTCAGGTTAAGGATCAACGACGAATTAATCAGTCCGACAGCTTGCGGAGCGATCTGAATGGTACGCCATGCAGTGGTAAAACGATTCTCTTTACGAGCTTTAATTCCATCAGGCCATGAGGCAAGTTCGGATTTCAGAGTATTTTCACCATCCTTCTTCAAAGTCATTTCCGGAAAATCATAAAGAGCAGCTTCATGAATGCTGCCATACACCCCTCCGGATGTTTTGAAAGTGAAAGGAGTATTGGCATTCTCCACTTCACTGATCTTCTGTTTCGAGTACAGCAATTCATAAGTCTCGAAACTGGCAGGAATAGAACAAGAGGTCCCGTCTTCATGAAAGCGGAAAGCAGTCAGTTCATCGGTGATCAACAAAGAGTCGACACCTGGCACCTCATACTCGTAACGAAAGGCTACACCATCATCAAATGCACGAAAACGAAGAGTCAATTCCACATTAGCGGCATTTTTCAGAAGAACCGCCATTTCATTATAATGATTCCGGTTCGTTTTATTCTCTCCCCAAGGCTGCGTCCAGATCTCGTCTTTATCGGTAAAGACAGTGTTCACCACACGAAATCCCCGATTAAGATCGATTCCCTCTTTCGCTTCGAAACCGAGCGGAGAGTTATCCAATAAAAGGGTATCGTTGACAGTCACCCGATACATCATCTTTCCATCGGTATCCGCAGTAAAAGCCACTTTGATATGTCCGTCCGGAGAGGCTAATTCCGTCTTCGGAACACAACTATAAAAGCCCATCAGCATCAAGGCGATGAGTAATATATGCAAAATCTGTTTCATGGTTACAATTCGTTTATACGGTTTAGAATTCCAAATCAGCCAGATGTGCATTATGATCGGACAAATAGGTGGAATCTGTAATCGCAGAAGAAATAATCTCTGCATCTGCCACCTTGATTTGCGGAGTTACGAAAATAAAATCGATCTTTTCCCGTTCGGCCACAGGTACTCTTCCGAAATCATGGAAAGTATAGTTCTCACCGGACTGTTTCCCGGCTATCTTCCATGCATCTTTCAAGACAAACTCATTGGATGTGATCGTTTTGTAAGCTTCCCACTCTTCAGAAACATTAAAGTCTCCGGTCATCATAGCAGGATGTGTACCGGCTATTTCTTTTATCTTATCAATAATAAGCAGGGCACTGTTACGACGAGCTTCCGTACCAACGTGGTCAAAATGGGTGTTTAACATCAGAAACTCTTTTCCGGTAGTTTTATCCTTTAATTTAGCCCAAGTAGCCACGCGGGTACACGCGGCATCCCAACCAAGTTTGCCGATACTATCCGGATGTTCGGAAAGCCAGAATGTATTACTGTCTAACAAATCATATTTATCTTTCCGATAGAATACAGGAGCATATTCCCCCTGAGTCTTTCCATCCTCGCGTCCCACACCTACATAGGCATAATCAGGCAGGCCGGACAACAGGTCTTTCAACTGATGATTCAGTACTTCCTGCATTCCCAGCACATCGGGATGTTTCTCACGGATAAATTCACAGACCTTCTCTTTACGATACTTCCAGGAATTCAAACTGTCGCCCGGATTATCATAGCGGATATTAAAGGTCGCCACACGAACATGGGTAATCGGATTAGAACTGCAACCCGCCAAAAGCAGGGTAATAAAAACTCCGATAAAAAAGCAAATCTTATTCATTAGTTTATATGTGTTGGTTATTAAATTTAAAGCTATTTCGTATATGATACAACTAAAGAAGAAAAAACACTTAGCGATCTGTCCGATAAGTGAGGGCAAGTTGCCGGCAAGCGGCACGATTGATCTTTCCCGTTTCCGTCAAGGGTATAGCCCCGACTGACAAAATCATCTTGGGTAACTGATATTTAGACAGAAGCTCCTTCATCTTTGTTTCCGGTAACTCTGCATTTGCCCCCTTCTCTACCAAAAGCACAACCGCCTCTCCTAATCTGGCATCGGGAACAGAAGTGATTGCAAAAGGAACTCTCATCCAGGGACGAAGTATCTCTTCTATCTGCTCTGCCTGTACTTTGATACCTCCGGTATTGATGGTATTATCCTTCCTGCCCAAAATAGAGAAGCTGCCATCGGAATAGATCTCCGCAACATCATTTGTCACCAAAGTGGTATCACAAACCAATGGAGCATCGATCACCAATGTATGTTCGGACGAAAGAGAAAGCCGCACCGAAGGAAAAGGCCGGTACAACATACTCGCATCCGGTCCGTTCAACTGTCTTAAAGCAATATGTGAAAGGGTTTCTGTCATGCCATACGTAGAATAAACCTTAACCGGTAATTGCCGTATTTCAGCTTCCAACCCTGCATCTATTGCCCCTCCGCCTATAATAAGAATATCGGTCCGGCAGAGCCTCTCTTTTTCTGCCGATACCTGCAGTGTGTTGTAAACCTGCAACGGCACCGCCATCGGATGCCCGGAAGGAGTCCGGATAACCAGATTCAACCCTGCCACCAATGCCCGGACCACCACCATCTTCCCGGCAATATATTGCAAAGGCATACACAACAATACGCTATCTCCTTGTCGAAGTCCCAAAAACTCACAAGTCAGCCGGGCACTTTGCATCATCTGCTCCTTACGGACCTTCAGCAGTTTGGGAGTCCCGGTAGAACCGGAAGTTTTCACTGTCAGATAAGGAGAATCACTGAACCACTCTTCCAGAAACCGGTAAAGTTCGTACAAAAATCCCGATGCCTCCTCCGTGTAACAAGCCACCAGCCTTTTCACGTCCTCCTTGGAAAGCACACTGCCTTCCAATATTAGGTGCTGTTCTTCTCTATTAAATATCATGTGCCGACTCCTCTTATTTGCAAAACCATAAACAATCTTTTCGAATCTCGAGGGGCATCTCGACATTGTCCGTAAACAGTAGCCCGGTACCTAATCCTTGTGGCAACGGATTCCGGAAAGTCGCACACCATTGGGCTATGGCATTCAGACCGATATTCGACTCCAGCGCAGATGTGATCCACCATCCGATATGTTGCTTTTCCGCTTCTGCAATCCATTCGTTACCACCACTGATCCCGCCATGCAGAGATGGTTTCAGTATGATATACCGGGGGTGGATAGCCGCCAGCAATTCCCGTTTTCTTTCAAGGGCATTGCAACCTATCAGTTCTTCGTCCAAAGCAATAGGAAGCGGGGACTCAGCCGCCAGACGGGCCATTTCCTCCCACTGCCCGGCCCGGATAGGCTGTTCTATGGAATGGAGGTCCAATTCGGCCAACCGATTCAGTTTATCCATAGCATCGGCAGGTGAGAAAGCTCCATTGGCATCCACTCTCAACTCTATTTCTCTGGCGGAATAGTGAGCACGGATATGTCTCAACAGGGCTAATTCTTCTTCAAAGTTTATCGCACCGATTTTTAGTTTGATACAGCGATATCCCGCCTGCATCTTGACTTCGATCTGTTGCAGCATTCTGTCAAAACTCCCCATCCAGATAAGTCCGTTAATAGGTATACCGGCTTCTCCGCGCGAAAAAGGAGTATCCCATAATGCCCAGCTCTGTGTTTCGTAATGGCGCAGTGCTGTCTCGAGTCCGAACAGAATAGAAGGATACCCACGTAAAGATTCTATATCCAGTTCTCCCGTTTGTTCCAGTCGCTGACAGGCACTCCGAAGCACCTGTTCATAATCCGGCAAGTCATCACAACTCAGTTTGGGTAACGGAGCGCACTCTCCTACTCCGACACGTCCCGGACACTCTATGGAAGAAAGATGGATATACCAGACATTCCGGGTAGTATAAGAACCACGCGAAGTTCCCGCAGGTTGCTTGAAATGAAGAACGCGTGGAATAATGTTGATTGTATACATAAAAATGATATAAAGAAAAGGCCTCCCATCAAGAAGGCCCCTGTCTGCTTATGGAAATTTAGGATATTGTTTAAAGTCCGGTTTACGCTTCTCCAGAAAAGCATTCTTGCCTTCCTGTGCTTCATCGGTAAGGTAATAAAGCAGAGTGGCATCACCTGCCAGTTCCTGAATACCGGCTTGACCGTCGAGTTCGGCATTCAGACCGGCTTTAATCATGCGGAGTGCCAACGGACTAAGCTGCATCATCTCCTCCGCCCACTGAACATACTCGTCTTCCAGTTTATCCAGCGGTACCACTTTATTGACCAGCCCCATATCCAAAGCCTCCTGCGCATTATACTTGCGACAAAGGAACCAGATCTCACGGGCCTTCTTCTGTCCCACAACGCGGGCAAGATAAGATGATCCGAAGCCGGCATCGAAACTACCTACACGAGGACCTGTCTGTCCGAAGATCGCATTTTCGGAAGCAATAGAGAGATCGCATACGACATGCAACACGTGTCCGCCTCCGATGGCAAATCCGTTAACGGCAGCAATAACCGGTTTCGGAATCGAACGGATTTGTTTTTGCACATCCAGTACACTCAGGCGGGGCACTCCGTCTTTACCGATGTATCCGCCACGGCCCTTTACGTTCTGGTCGCCTCCCGAACAGAAGGCCTTATCGCCTGCACCGGTCAATACCACAACATTGATATCGGGCTCTTCACGACAGATGCGCAGCGCATCGCTCATTTCGCCTGTTGTAGTAGGGGTGAAAGCATTCCGGTAACGTTCGCGATTGATCGTAATACGGGCAATGCCGTTATAGTAATCAAACAGAATATCTTCGTATTCTTTAATAGGAGTCCATTCTCTTTTAGTTTCCATTTCTATTTATTTTGATGATTATTATTTCAGTAATTCCTGTACTTTCTTTTGCAGTTCGGGTGTATGTACATTGGGCGTGTTCAATAAAGCAACTGCAAAATTATCCGCCAGCACCTCTTCCGGATCTATGACATATCCGGTGTTCCGCCCTACTTTATCAAAGAAGTCGGTCGCTTTCTGTAATGGATAAATAACTGTCTTCCCACTCTCCCGGAGAGGCTTGAACGACTCGTCCAACGGAATCAGCCCCACATTGATATACTGATAGAACTTACCCGTGGTATAGGGTCTGTTGGTATAGATAATCATAATGCAGTTCTGTGGCTTACCGTCAATGGTAAAAGTCGCATAACTATCGCAACGACTGACATCGGGATTGGAGATACGGCTTTTCCGTATATCTTCGGGAAACTCAATCTCTTTGGGCAGGATGTTGAAGTCGATAGCTCTGTACAGTTTCTCTTTGAATCCGGGATTGAGACGTGTCAGGATGTGGAAAGTTTCATGCACCAGCAGGCGTGTGTGAGAAGCTTCGGTCCCCCGCTGAAAAGTAGCATCCGTCAATGCGATCCAGTTACTGCGTGTGTATCCTCCCGCCCCTCCTTCGTCTTTCATTGTTGTCTTTACCAGCACAATCTCTTTCGGAAATGGAATCCGATAGCCGTATTTACGAATCGTATCATTCAGGTTCTTCCTGATCTGCTCGATCTGCTGCGCTTCTTCCGCTGTCCATTCACGCACTTCACGAACGGCCAGGCTGACGAGGTCTTCTCTTTTGCCTTCAGGATTTTCAAGTCGGGCAGCGATGTCAAACGGACTCCAATTAGCCGTATAAGAATCTTTGGCCGCTATCAGGCGTTTTGCTTCTCCGGCAGAAGCCAACCGAAAATTGATTGTATCTGCCCTGGCTGCCGATTCCTCCGATACGTATCTCTCGGGAAACATGGCTTGAGCTTTCTCCACAAACAGGGAAGCTGACAAAAGTAGCATCCCACAAAATAGGTTCATCTTGTGCTTAGTCATCATATTAGTTTTTTAGTTGGTGATAGTAGTCTTTCAATATCCGTGCATCTTTATTTTTATTGGTGAAAACCTCCATAATGACAGGTTGAGTCAGTAACTCGGGTTGAGTGAAAGTTTTCATGGCTTCGTCCAACTGTTTTTCATCCTGCACTTCCTGATAGAGGAATCCCCGTTCTTCGGCCCATCCCTTGGCAGACGTCTTATGCACGGCAGTCACAAAGCGATGGGAAGTACCGGACATTTCAAGTCCCGGCAAAGTATGAAAAATCTCCCCTCCCCCATTATTCAAAAGCAGAATACGGAGGTTACTTCCAAAATGATTGTTCCACAGGGCATTCATATCATAGAAAAAGCTCAGATCACCAATGACCACAAAGTTCAACTTCTTCGAAGCGGCAGCATAACCGATCGCTGTGGAAAGGGAACCTTCAATGCCGCTCGTACCCCGGTTGCAACAAACCTCTACCGTATCGGGAAGCGAATAAAGCTGGGCATAACGCACGGCGGAACTATTGGCCAGATGCAAAGCACACGAAGCAGGCAACGCCTGAATGAGTGATCCGATAGCAGACATTTCGGAATAAGGCAACTCCGGTCGGGGAAGCTCCTTGCAGAAGTTCTCCCATTGCCGGGGATATTCCGGTGTACGGTTATCCAGCAGAAAAGCTATCTTCTCCATAAATTCAAATGGGTCCATCTCGATAATCGTAGTCAATGCCCCTTGGAACAGATCGATCACTTCACCATCCGGCGACACATGCCAATGCTCTTTGGGCGGATGCTGGCGAAGATACTTTTTCATTCGTTTAGAGACGATATGCCCCCCGTAAGTGATCACCAATTCGGGAATCATCTTCTCTTGCATCTCGGGTGACATGGCATAGAGGGCTGCATCGAAGTTCCGGATCGGGATGCCCGGAACGGTCTGATTGCCTAAATGCTCCGTGAACCAGGCAAACTGCTTGTAGAGCATCTTTGAATATTTCTTTTCGAACAGATAAATCAGGTTCATCTGGCCGACGATCATCATACGGCGGTTGTATTTATTGAGGCGGTCGATCAAGCCGTCATAGTCGCGATCATAAACATTCAGTCCTTGATAACGTGTGATGACACGTACTTCGGGAAGTGACTCTGCCGTAAACTGGAACAGGGGTTCGGAAACCGGCACGTTGATGTGCACAGGGCCTTTACCATGATGATTCAGTTCAAGCAATGCTTCGTTCAGCAAGCGGTTGCAGTACCATTCATCCTCGTCCGTATGTATTTCGGGCAGATCGACAGACTTCTTCACCAATGACCGGAAAACACCCGGCTGAGGTAAAGTCTGTCCGTCCATCTGGTTGATCCAGGCGGCAGGACGATCGGCGGAAATAACTACTAAAGATACTTTCTGGTAGTAGGCCTCTGCTATGGCAGGATGCAAATTCAACAAAGCCGTGCCCGATGTGCAACAAACAGCGGCAGGAGTTCCGCCCTGCAAAGCAAGCCCGATAGCAAAAAAGCCGGCACTCCGCTCGTCTGTTACCGAGTAACAAGTGAAGTCGGGATGTCCGGCAAGTGTATGTACAATCGGTGCATTCCGGCTTCCGGGACATAAAACGACTTTCGTCACCCCATGTGCACGGAGCAACGCTACCAACTGCAATATGTTTTTCTTATCTGAATACATCGCTTTATATATTATTTTATTTAGGAGTTCAAGTTCTGCATGGTCTGCATCTTCTTTTCCGTCTCCTGAAACTCATCATCCAATTCGGAAGAGGCCAGCAGGCCGCCTCCGGCATACAATGTCAACGAATCTTCTTTCACATTCATACAGCGTAAGTTGACATACAGGTCCGTTCTCCCTTCCGGCCTCAACCAGCCTATAAATCCGGAATAATAGCTGCGGTCATAGCCTTCATTGTCAAGGATAAACCGGTAAGCTTCTTCTTTTGGCAATCCGCATACGGCGGGAGTGGGATGCAACAGCTTCAATAAATCTCCCAACCTCTGACTGTCGTTCAGCGAGAAGTGGAAATCCGTTTTCAGGTGAGACAATGCCCCGGCAAAAGCCGGATAAGGTCCTTTCTCTGTCGGAGAAATCCCCAACGAGCGGAGTTGTTTACGAATATATGCCGCCACATACTCCTGCTCCTCCCGGTTCTTTTCATCCCATTGTTGCGGAAGCTCACCATTCTGAAAAGACGGGGTTCCTGCCAACGCTACCGTATTCCATTCTCCTTTCTCACCCGATAAAATGATTTCCGGAGTACTGCCCATCCACACCCCGGTTTGCGGAGTATAACAAAGATAGACATACGAATAGATGTAACGCCTGCAAGCCCGGTAGAAAGCCGCTGCGGGAGAGAATCCCGGCTCTCTCCTCACCATCATTCTGCGGGATAGTACCAACTTATCAAAAGTACGTTCCCTCAAAGCCCTGATAAAGACATCGAAACAAGCCTCATAGGCTTTCTTCGCCCCGAGTGACCGGTCGCTTCGGAGCTGTTGCCCGTACGATGCCGCATCGTCCCCCTGTGCAGGGGTATGCAAGTTTCCGGCGCAGGAAGGAATCTCATGACAATCCGGCCGGATCAATATGATAGGACATTGCGGAGTGACCCGCAAAGGGGCGATGACAAAGCCTGTCCGACCATTCAAATCTTCCATTTTCCGGATAAGGTGTACTTCTCCGCAAGTCTGCATCAGAAAGTGAGGTTCCTCTTCGCCCGGATTACGATACATTGCGAAGCTCCTTCCCTGACGGATCAATTCATCTATAATCTCACAATTATTTGTTTCTTCTAACGTCATCTCTTCTTTAATATACTATTCACTACCCGTATGGAAGACACCAACTTGTCCGTCGACGTAAATACGTCTACATTCCAGACATGTGATGAACGTCCTTTGTGGATAATGGTACCGACGGCACGTACGGTATCTCCCTCGTGGGCAGATGACATGTGGTTACCGCTGACCTGCATACCAACCACAATCTCGTCGGGCTGGCAGAGAATCATCGAACCCAGTCCGGCAACAGTCTCGGCCAGTGCCAACGTGGCACCTCCGTGCAGAATGCCGAAAGGCTGACGGGTCCGCTCGTCTACCGGCATAGTAGCCTCTACCCGGTCTTCGGAAGCATAGGTATATTGAATGCCCAGATTTCCCATCAAGGCATGACGTGCACGCTCGTTCAATTGGTCGAGAGGAATCTCTGCCGGACGAATCTCAGAAAGAATCGCTTTTTCTACGGCAAGAGCAACTCCGTCTTCTTCATTCGAAGCCGTCACCACATCGGCACATACCTTTACCGAATCCTGAGCATTGCCCATGGCGATACCCAATCCGGCAAACTGGATCATGGAAACATCGCAAACGCCATCACCGATAACAATGATTTCTTCCGGAGTGATATCCAAATGGGAAAGCAAGGCTCCCAACGAAGTTGATTTGTCAATGCCACATGGCAGGACTTCCAGGAAATAGGGTTCCGACCGGAATACATCGAGCGCTCCGTTCAAACGTTTTTTCCAATGTTCTTCCAATCCGATAAGCGCCTCTTCGTCATCACTGACCAACATACATTTGGAAGGAGCAAAATCAACGGCAACCGAAAATTCGGGTTCTTCAATCAACTCCATCCGATTGAGGAATGCTTCCTGAAGAATGTGTTCATTATCTGCCTGATCAGCAATCATTCGGTCTTCGGTGTAAGTAAAGATTGCAAATCCGTTTTTACGGGCTTTCTTTTCCAGATAAGGCAACATTTCGGGGTTAATACGCCGTTCGAGCAATACTTCCCCATTTTTGGCATTAATGACCTGTGCACCGTTATAGGACAGGATGTATCCGCCATAGTTACCCAGCTCCAGTTTCTTTGCCAAAGGCAAAATCCCATAAGTGGGCCGACCGGAGGCCAAAACAATATGTACTCCCATCTGCTGTACTTTTAACAAAGTGGCAAGGGTACGAGGAGTAATCTCCTTCTCATCATTGAGCAATGTCCCGTCTACATCAAGGACTAACAGTTTATACTTCATGACCTCGAGTTTTTTGTTTAGATTACAAAGGTAAAATATTTAAGGCAACATCCCTGTTTCTTTAGGGAAAATTATACCATAAGGTACAGAAAGAAACCTGCGTCCGGACTCACAGAAGATGCGGGAATCATCGTTTCACCCGACAACCGGACAGAATGAAAGCACCACGCTTCAGGTCTGTAAACAAACGTACCGGGCTGTTACTCTTAAGGATAAAAGTCCGGTCAGTACATCCAGCCTCTCGCAACAACTGCCAAGCCGAAATTTTCATTAAGAAGGTGTTTTTGTATGGACAGAAAGATCGATGCCCTCTCTTACCTACCAACCGGAACTAAGACTTAAAGAAAGGATATCCGACATGGGGGTGTCGACACATCCGACATGGGGGTGTCAGCATGCCCGACATGGGGGTGTCGGACAACGTCGGTTTAAAGGATAAAAGGGTTGGGGTGGAATGTATCGGGGGAAAGCTCGCCGACCCAATGCCATATACGACAAACGGTGGACAAATAGCACTGCACTGCAACTCGTCCACCGTCTTGATCCGGTCTTTTTTATGAAGCGAATCAGAATTCGCTTGTAAAGTGGAACCGGATATTTTTGAAATCCATCTGTGCCATCTGAAGCACATAGTTCGAATCGGCCAGGAAAACATCGCGTCCTTCACGATCCTTGGCCATATACTGATATTTACGTTTCTTGAATGCTTCCAACTCTTCCAGGTCATCGCTTTCAATCCAGCATGCTTTGTACAAACTCAACGGCTCCCAACGGCAAGAAGCATTGTATTCGTTCAGCAAACGATATTGAATAACCTCAAACTGCAACTGACCTACCGTACCGATAATCTTGCGACCGTTGAACTGATTGACAAACAACTGGGCCACACCTTCG
>OAVB01002047.1_pt1 | contig 10758 bp, 6 predicted proteins | sample 1516871 | NCBI WGS metagenome assembly OAVB01 (sample SAMEA2580069, study PRJEB22360) | human gut metagenome | biome: human gut; feature: human-associated habitat; material: faeces | place: Denmark | collected 2008/2010 | reverse complement strand
TCTCCATTCTCCTCCTTCGGGAAGGAGGAGTGGTCGAAGACCGAGGTGGTAGGAAGAATAATGCATATTCCTATTTTATTGTAAATGATAGAGTGATGTATTCACCTACCACCTCCCCCTACGGGTACTCCTCCTTCCGGAAGGAGGAGAGTTTAAAGTTACTAACGACTTTTTAGTCAGCCCCCGCATAAGTTATATCAGTTTTTATTTGCCTCTGACTATCTTCTTTATATCGTTCAGCTTATTCAACGCCTCAATCGGAGTAAGGTTATTCACATCCAGATTCAGTATCTCATCCCGAATCTGGCAAAGGATCGGGTCGTCCAACTGGAAGAAGCTGAGCTGCATACCGCTTCTGTTTTCACTGACTTCCGTCAATGGTTTGCCGGAAATACCTTGCTGGCGGTTGTCTGATTCCAGTTGCTTCAATATAGTATTTGCACGCTTCACAATACTCTTCGGCATACCTGCCATCTTTGCTACATGGATACCGAAGGAGTGTTCGCTTCCCCCGCGCTCCAGCTTACGGAGGAAAATCACTTTATTGTCCACTTCCTTCACAGACACGTTATAGTTCTTGATGCGTTTGAAGGATTTCTCCATCTCATTCAGTTCATGGTAGTGCGTAGCAAACAGTGTGCGGGCTTTCGCTTTCGGATGTTCGTGGATATACTCGACGATTGCCCAGGCTATGGAAATACCGTCATAGGTAGACGTACCACGTCCCAACTCATCAAATAACACCAGACTTCTGGAAGAGACATTATTCAGAATATCCGCAGCCTCATTCATTTCCACCATAAAAGTAGATTCGCCCACCGAGATATTATCGCTGGCACCTACACGGGTGAAAATCTTATCCACCAGACCGATGTGGGCACTCTCCGCAGGAACAAACGAACCGATCTGCGCCAACAGCGTAATCAGTGCCGTCTGACGCAAGAGCGCAGACTTACCCGCCATGTTCGGACCGGTGATAATGATAATCTGCTGCGTAGTACTGTCCAGCATCACGTCATTGGCAATATACTTCTCACCAATCGGAAGCTGCTTTTCAATCACAGGATGACGTCCCTGACGGATATCCAGTACATCATTGTCCTCAATAACCGGACGGATATAATTATTCTCACGTGCCACATTAGCGAAAGACAACAGACAGTCCAGACGTGCAATCTGATTCGCATTAATCTGTATCTGCGGAATAAACTCCGTCAATGCCTGCACCAAATCGGTATATAACTGAGTCTCCAACACGAGAATCTTATCTTCGGCTCCCAGAATCTTTTCTTCGTAAACCTTCAGTTCCTGCGTAATATAACGTTCCGCATTGACCAGTGTCTGCTTACGAATCCATTCCTGCGGAACTTTATCCTTATGTATATTGCGGACTTCAATATAATAACCGAATACATTATTGTAAGCTACCTTCAGACTCGGAATGCCTGTCTGCTCACTTTCACGATGCTGTATCTGCAACAGATAGTCTTTGCCGGAGTATGAAATACGGCGTAATTCGTCCAGTTCCTCATTCACACCATCTTTAATCACGCCCCCTTTGTTGATCAATAAAGGAGGATCATTATTGATCTCTTTGGCAATCCGGTCGCGAATAGAAATACAAAGATTCAGCTGTTCGCCTATCCGGTTCAAACTTGCGTTATCCGCTTCAAGACAAGCCTGCTTGATCGGCTCAATGGCCTGCAAGGCAACTTTCAGCTGCACCACCTCACGTGGCGACACACGTCCTACGGCTACTTTGGAAATGATACGTTCCAAGTCTCCTATCAGATGCAACTGCTCCTCGATCAGCTCTTTAAAATCCGGCTGGCGGAAGAAGTATTCCACCACATTCAGTCGGTCGTTGATCGGCTTCTCATCTTTCAACGGGAAAACCATCCAGCGTTTCAGCAAGCGGGCTCCCATCGGACTGATGGTACGGTCGATCACATTCAGCAAACTGCTGCCGCCGTCATTCATGCTGCCGATCAGCTCCAGACTGCGGACCGTAAACTTATCCAGACGCACATACTTATCCTCCTCGATACGGGCAAGGGAAGTAATGTGACCGATCTGCGTATGCTGTGTCATCGTCAGGTATTGCAGGATAGCACCGGAAGCAATGATACCATTCTTCAGGTGCTCTACCCCGAATCCTTTCAGATTCTTTGTCTCAAAGTGTTTCAGTAGTTTCTCACGGGCAGTGGATTCGGTAAATACCCAGTCGTCCAGTTCGAATGTGAAGAACTTGCTGCCGAAGTTACCTTCAAACATCAGGCGTTTGCCCCGTTCGAAAAGAATCTCTTTCGGTCCGAAGTTATTCAGCAATTTGTCTACATAGTCAAAGGGACCTTCGGCGGTGAGGAACTCACCGGTAGATATATCAAGAAAGGCAACTCCACAGGAAGCCTTTCCGAAATGGACGGCAGCCAGGAAGTTATTCTCCTTATAATTCAGAACGTTATCATTGATAGATACACCGGGGGTAACCAACTCGGTAATACCTCTTTTCACCAGTTTCTTCGTCAGTTTCGGGTCTTCCAGCTGGTCACAGATAGCTACACGCTTTCCGGCACGAATCAGTTTCGGAAGATATGTATCAAGCGCATGATGGGGAAATCCTGCCATCTCGATAGTCTTTCCTTTTCCATTGGCGCGTTTTGTCAGTGTGATTCCTAAGATTTCGGATGCAACAATGGCATCGGTAGAATATGTTTCATAAAAGTCACCGCAACGAAACAGCATCACTGCATCCGGATGTTTGGCTTTCAAATCCAGAAACTGTTTCATCATGGGGGTAAGCACGATTTCTTCCTCGTTCACGGTTCGCTCCTTTTCTTTTTTGTTGAGTGAATAATGAGATTAACCTTGCAAAGATAACAGTTTTCCGGCAGAGAATCAACGGAATTTCCCGTTTCAATTTTCACAATTAGTGTTGCATCCTTTTAAAAAAGAAGGGTATATTTCTTAACAAGTAAAGGAAAACTATTAAAACGTGTTATAAAACATACTATTTTACTTGGATAATTTGCTAATTTCCCAATAGTCCGTATCTTTGCAATGTGTTTTTCATAGTATTAGATTTAAGGTTAACAAAGGTTGGGTCAAGGCGTTGACCCTTTTTTTATGTCCATACGTCCCGTTTGCCTCTTTCTTTCATTCATTTCTATTCAGCCAGCATCATCCTTTTATAGTAAGACGGAGTGAATCCGGTATGCTTCTTGAACGACTTATTAAAATGAGAAATCGTATCAAATCCGCACTCCACACTGATCTGCGAAATATTCATATCGCCCATGAGCAAGAGTTTACACGCATATCCTATCCGCATCTCCAATATGTAATTCTTGAATGATTTCCCCGTTTTGCTCTTGAAGAAGCGGCAGAATGCAGCAGGATTCATAGCTGCCAGAGAAGATATTTCATTCAGGTCAATCTGCCGTGTATAGTTCTTATTCAGGTAAACTATGATTTTGTCTATTCTCGATCCGTCGTAGATAATATCATTTTCAAAATCGGAAGTCGATAGCACAGACCGTGAAGCGACGTTTGCCATTTCTTTCAGAAGTTGCAGGAAAGAAGTAATCTGATCGACTCCTGTCTCCACCGGAATCGATTCAAGCAAATCAACCAGCCGCGGGGAGCATCCTGCGGGAAAGTAAATCCCCCGTTGCGCCTCTTCAAGCAGGTTCTTTATCTTCATAAAATGGGGATAATAATTGAAAGCGTGGTGCATGAAGTCCTTTTCAAACTGAATGATGGTCCCTGTTGTCCGAAGCGTACTGCCTTCTTGCCGATACACCTCATCGCTCTTCATATAATGAGGCAAATCGGAGCCTAGCAGAAGAATATCACCATCAGCGTATTTCTCCGCGTTATTTCCTACAAAACGCATTCCTGTGCCCTCCTTGACATAGATAATCTCATACTCCGTATGAAAATGCCACGGGTAAGTAAAATAAGGATAATCATAAAAACGAGCTTTCAGAGGAGATGACTTCGATATAGGAAGCTGCTCATTCATCATTTTTCTCATAATCTACTCTATTTCTTATCTACTCTATTTCTTTTCAGCCCAATATACCCCGCAGACAATACAAGCTGCGCCGCCTAAAGCGACTAACGTAATCTTCTCATCCAGAATAAGGAACGATGCAATCATCGTGACCAGAGGATTGAGATAAATATAATTGGATGCCCGTACCGTTCCCAACTGTTTTAACACCACATTCCAGAGTACATAGCAGATCAGCGAAGCCAATACGGCCAGAAACAGAAGGTTGAACAGAACGGCAGGTTGAAGAAGTACAGCGGTATCGGGATGCAGGGGATGCAGGAGGAAGGCAGGCAGAATCGTCAGTACTCCGTAAAAGAAAATCTTGCGGGTGATAAATATGGTAGGATAACGCCCGGCCATCTTTTTAATAATCAGACTATAGAATGCCCATGATAATGCGGCAAGCAAAGTCAGCAGATCGCCTATCGGAGATATTTTGAGCACAAAACTGCCGTTAAAGACAATCAGCCCTACCCCCATCAATGCCAGCAGGGAACCGTATATCAGTCCTTTCGATGCCTTTTCACTTTTATAGAAAAGCAGGGAAAGGATAGTAGTCAGCAAGGGAGCCGTGCAGATGATAAACGATACATTCGACGCCTGGGTGATGCCTAAAGCGGTATTCTCTGTAAAGAAATAAAGGGAGCCACCGAATATACCGCCTGCTACCAGCCACAGTTCATCTTGCCAGTTATTGGTGAACAGACGTTTGGGAGAAATTACCCAAATGCCAAGGTATGCAATCAGAAAACGGTAAAAGAAGATTTCCTGAGGTGTCAGCCCGTGGTTTATCAATACTTTAGTCGAAATGAATGTCAGTCCCCAGATAGCTACTGTTAGTATGGCAATCAGATGATAGTACCCATGCTTTAGTTCCATAATTATGGTTTTAATGAGAATGCAAAGATACAGGGATTCATGGATATACCCACTGACTTTGATAGATATATTTTCAACAAAATTTCGCCGAAAGAGAACCGGTTATACATCCGGATATAACAAGAAAGCGAATATCCGGATGTCTGATAAAATAGCTGTATCTATTCAGGTAATCGTCTGCTTTTACCAGTTATCCGTCCGGAAGGGTGCCGCGGGGATGCCATGAATACTGAAAATACTTGCTTCCACATAATTCTTATACGCATACCGCACGGCAACGGGATGAGGGACTTTGTCACTCGAAACCGCCAGTCGGGCAGTCGTGGTTTCTATTTCGGCAAAAGCCGGATAGAATACTTTATCCTCGCCCGCAATCTCAAATCCTTTAAGAGATGTCCACATCGGACTTAGGCCGCGTTGGGCATTGTCGAAGTTTATATAGATTTTATTCTCCTGTATCTCCATCGATTTATAAACAGGAGGAGCGTATCCGAATCCTTTCATGCCGTAGGTCTGCGCCAATGCCCAATACGCCAGTCGGTTCCCTACCGTCTCCTTGTCTACGGGATGGATGAAAACAGGGTGGCCGACATCCTTCGTCTTAACCATGCCGCTATTTGGTATATCCTTCATATTCTGCAACTGGACCTCACGCAGGCGGGCAGCCGATGTACCGTCGGCTCCTTCGTAATCGAAAGGCGCTATCTGCACAAAGTAGAAAGGAAGTTCGCCCCTGCCCCATTTCGCACGCAAGTCAGCCACAAAGGCAGGCATAAGGCTCTGGTAAAGATCGGCATTGTCACGGTTGCTTTCGCCCTGATACCACAAGAAGCCTCTCACTGCAAAATTAGTCAAAGGAGCTATCTTGCCATTGTAGAGTACACACGGAGTGGCGGTAGGATTCTTCACTTCAGCATCGTTATCGAGGATGGAAAGATCAATGCTACTAAAAGGCTTTATGGATTCTCTGCTCATCCATGCCTCTATTCTTGATCCTCCCCACGTAGAAACGACGATGCCGACCGGAACTTCCAGCACTTCCTGTATATAACGCGCAAAATAATAAGACACGGCGCTGATATGGGAAACGTTTACCGGCGTATTTTCCAGCCATTCGCCCTGGCAGTCCTCCACAGGCGTTTTACTAAACTGGCGTACCCATCTCCCATCCTTTGAATCTGTAGTATACATTCGGATAGGCGTGGATGGTTTGGCTTTGGCAATAATGTCGTTCGTCCCTCTGACCGGTTGCCGGTCGAAACCGCCCATCGGCATCTCCATATTCGATTGTCCCGAACAGAACCAGACTTCACCGATCAGTACATTCTGCAACGTCAGTAATTCGCCGTCATTGAAGATGATCTTGTAAGGGCCTCCCGCAACAGGGGTAGATACTGTTAACGACCAGCCTCCCTTGCCATCCGATGAGGATTTATATGTCTGCCCGTTCCACGAAGTCTTCACCGTTACAGTAGCATTGGGACGGGCTTTTCCCCATAGTTTGACTTCTGCTTGCTGCTGTAATACCATATTATCTCCGAGTATGGAAGGTAATGTCACTTTAGCCTCACTTTTCATTGAAAAAGCAAGAGCTAAGAATAAAAAGCTGATAAGATATTTCATATATATTCAATTTATTTATTCGGTTAGTTACAACAGGATTGACCAATCTTCGGAATATATCCTACCGGAAGAGGTAGTCGGAATGAGATAAGCTTTAGCTTGTTATTCCAATAGTCTCTGCTTTTTTGCGCTTCAGCAAAGAAGGATGTAAGAAGCATTGTTAATAGTACCAGCAACTTTTTCATTTATTAGAATTTTATGATAACTGGCACAAATGTAAGTCCCGCTAGTTAATTTAGTAATTAATTTGCAATTAATTCGAGGAGAAAATAAAGGATATAGGTTGGAAAAAATACTTTTTAGTCGGTATCCAGGCTAGTTTAACGTTTATTTAAAGGCTTTTTCAGCTAACACTCTAAAAAGATTATCCCGACAGGACTTCAACTATAACCAGTATACACTCACATTTTATCCATATTCTTTGTATTATAAACGATCAAACAATCCTCCCCAAATATACTCACATTAATACGTATATAATAATACCAAATGAAAGAAACATATTATCCAAAAGTCTAACGAAAAAGAGAGTCTTACAGATAGAAGCGCCCGTTTGTAAACAAATCACCACTATCAAAACAGTCCTATTAATATATCATATTTTTACCACATAAAGAAAGGAAGAGAACTTTACTCAAAAAAAGTTTTCTCCCTTTCTTACACTACACCCCCGGAATCGAATAAACTCCTTCATCGTTTTTAATAAATAACGAGAGAGTTTATTATAAACGGTCCCCAAGTTTATTATAAACTATTTTTAGGCGTTTCCAGCAGCCTCAATGGAATTATTATAACAAAAATGGGCAAGAACCTTCGCAGTTTCTTGCCCATTCGTTATCCTGGCTATGCAATTCTGCACATCCACCTATTGAACTTATGTTATAATTTTTATATATCCTATCATTACTATTCCGTTTTATATTCCTCCAAATATACGAAATAAAAACAAGAAAGTCAATAGCCGGACGGTATTTGCCGTGATATTTCTTCATTTATCAGGTATTACCTTGTTATTCGGGCAATACCTTATTATAAAAGAAAGGTTTTTTTCACTCACTACGTGGTTATCTGAAAATAAACACGTAAATTTGCTGGCTCAAATTGAAATAACAGTATAAATCACTATAAATAAAAACTTTATCACTATGGAGTACAATTTCAGGGAGATTGAAAAGAAGTGGCAGCAAAGGTGGGTGGAAGAGAAAACCTACCAGGTTACGGAAGACGAATCGAAGCAGAAATTCTATGTATTGAATATGTTCCCTTACCCGTCAGGGGCCGGACTGCATGTAGGGCATCCGCTGGGATACATCGCTTCGGATATTTACGCCCGTTACAAACGACTGCGTGGCTTCAATGTACTCAATCCGATGGGATATGACGCATATGGTTTGCCAGCGGAACAATACGCTATTCAGACCGGACAGCATCCCGCAATCACTACTAAAGCTAATATCGACCGCTATCGCGAGCAACTCGACAAAATAGGCTTCTCTTTCGACTGGAGCCGCGAAATCCGTACGTGCGAACCCGAATATTATCACTGGACCCAATGGGCTTTCCAAAAGATGTTCAACAGCTACTACTGCAACGACGAACAGCAGGCACGCCCTATCCAGGAACTGATCGATGCATTCGCAATCTACGGAAACGAAGGACTCAACGCTGCCTGCAGCGAAGAACTCAGCTTTACCGCCAAAGAATGGAAAGCCAAAAGCGAAAAGGAACAGCAGGAAATCCTGATGAACTACCGCATCGCCTACCTCGGCGAAACGATGGTGAACTGGTGCCAGGCACTGGGAACCGTATTGGCAAATGACGAAGTCATAGACGGCGTCAGCGAACGCGGCGGCTTCCCCGTAGTCCAGAAGAAGATGCGCCAGTGGTGTCTGCGTGTATCCGCTTATGCTCAGCGTCTGCTCGACGGACTGGATACCATCGACTGGACCGAATCACTGAAAGAAACTCAAAAGAACTGGATCGGACGCTCCGAAGGTGCCGAAGTACAGTTCAAGGTAAAAGACAGCGATCTCGAATTTACCATCTTTACTACCCGTGCAGATACCATGTTCGGTGTGACCTTCATGGTTCTGGCTCCGGAAAGTGATCTGGTAGCCCAGCTGACCACTCCCGCCCAGAAAGCAGAAGTAGACGCCTACCTTGACCGCACCAAGAAACGTACGGAACGCGAACGCATCGCCGACCGCAGCGTGACCGGTGTATTCAGCGGTTCGTATGCTATCAATCCGTTTACAGGTGAAGCAGTGCCCATCTGGATCAGCGATTACGTATTGGCAGGATACGGAACAGGAGCCATCATGGCCGTACCCGCCCACGATAGCCGCGACTATGCTTTCGCCAAGCATTTCGGACTCGAAATCCGCCCGTTGGTAGAAGGTTGTGACGTAAGCGAAGAAAGCTTCGATGCCAAGGAAGGTATCGTCTGCAACTCTCCGCGTCCGGATGTAACTCCGTACTGTGATCTGTCTCTGAACGGACTGACCATCAAGGAAGCCATTGAAAAGACCAAGCAATATGTGAAAGAACATAATCTGGGACGTGTGAAAGTGAACTACCGTCTTCGCGACGCCATTTTCTCACGCCAGCGCTACTGGGGGGAACCGTTCCCTGTATACTACAAAGACGGAATGCCGTACATGATCGACGAAGACTGTCTGCCGCTGGAACTTCCGGAAGTAGACAAGTTCCTCCCCACCGAAACAGGCGAACCTCCATTGGGACACGCCAAGGAATGGGCGTGGGACACGGTAAACAAGTGCACAGTAGAAAACGAAAAGATCGACAACGTTACCATCTTCCCGCTGGAACTGAACACCATGCCGGGATTCGCCGGTTCTTCCGCATACTATCTGCGCTACATGGACCCGCACAACAACAAAGCATTGGTGGACCCGAAAGTGGACGAATACTGGAAAAACGTAGACCTTTATGTAGGAGGAACGGAACACGCTACCGGACACTTGATCTACTCCCGTTTCTGGAATAAGTTCCTGCACGATGTAGGTGCATCGGTAGTAGAAGAACCGTTCCAGAAGTTAGTAAACCAAGGCATGATTCAAGGCCGCAGCAACTTTGTATATCGCATCAAAGATACTCACACCTTCGTTTCACTGAACCTGAAAGACCAATACGAAGTGACTCCACTTCATGTGGATGTAAACATCGTATCCAATGATATCCTCGACCTGGAAGCATTCAAGGCATGGCGTCCCGAATATGCGGAAGCAGAGTTTATCCTCGAAGACGGAAAATACATCTGCGGATGGGCGGTTGAGAAGATGAGTAAATCAATGTTCAACGTAGTCAATCCGGATATGATTGTGGACAAATACGGTGCAGACACCCTTCGTATGTACGAAATGTTCCTCGGTCCGGTTGAGCAGTCCAAGCCTTGGGATACGAACGGTATTGACGGTGTACACCGCTTTATCCGTAAGTTCTGGTCATTGTTTTACAGCCGTACCGACGAATATCTGGTGAAAGACGAGCCTGCAACGAAGGAAGAGTTGAAGAGCCTGCACAAACTGATCAAGAAAGTAACGGGAGATATCGAACAGTTCTCTTACAATACGTCTGTCAGCGCATTCATGATCTGTGTCAACGAACTTTCCAACTTGAAATGCAACAAGAAAGAGATACTGGAACAGCTCGTTATCACTCTCGCTCCTTTCGCTCCGCACGTTTGCGAAGAACTGTGGGATACACTGGGACACGAAACTTCCGTATGTGACGCCGCATGGCCCGCATACAACGAAGAATATCTGAAAGAAGATACGATCAACTATACCATCTCCTTCAACGGAAAAGCACGCTTCAACATGGAGTTTGACGCTGATGCCGCTTCGGATGCCATCCAGGCTGCCGTATTAGCCGACGAACGTTCGCAGAAGTGGATCGAAGGCAAAACACCGAAGAAGATCATCGTGGTGCCGAAGAAGATTGTAAATGTGGTAGTTTAAAATAAGTAACAGGTAATAAGTAATAGGTAATAACCGCAGCTGCTTTCCGAGCATATCCGCAAGGTTAATACCTAATACTTAATACTTATTACCTGTACCTATCGACTACGACTTATTACCTATTACTTAATACTTATTACCTATTAATTAAATGCGCAAACCAGCAAAAGCGGAAATAATGAGAGAAGTGAAAGATTATATCTACATCACTCTCGGATT
>OAVB01002040.1_pt1 | contig 10794 bp, 8 predicted proteins | sample 1516871 | NCBI WGS metagenome assembly OAVB01 (sample SAMEA2580069, study PRJEB22360) | human gut metagenome | biome: human gut; feature: human-associated habitat; material: faeces | place: Denmark | collected 2008/2010 | reverse complement strand
AATTTGTTCATAGCAGTTGATGATGGTAACATTTGCAATATTAAGAATTTATTATTAATTCATCGAGGGAAATTTGGAAAAACACATAAAGATTAATGAAAATCAATAGGATGAAGCTTCTTGCTCTGTTTTTGTAGATGTTGTGTTTGATTTTGTTTCCCCGTATGAAACGAAAGGTTTCTTTCGGAGAAACCATTGGTTCCATACGGATGAAACGAAGAGTTCCATACGAACGAAACCAACAGTTCCATGCCGATGGAACCATTGGTTTCAATAAGTAGAAACTATCTGATGTGTTATGATAAAAATCCCATTATTTACAGTAGATGTACTAACTGCAAATAATGGGATTTAATAATTTATATATTGGGAGGATGATTACTTCTCTAATTTCTTTTTCCACTCTTTGTACTTTGCCAATACTTTCAGACCTCCATTGTTGTACCAACTATAACCATTACGGCGTTCATAACCGATTTCGGAGATATCATATTTCTTAATTCCATCGCGGTCACAGAAGAAAGGGCGGTTGGTCTCTAATTCGTAGAAACGGGCCCATAGTGGTTCACAATCTGTACAAGGTACCATTCTGTAGTCTTTCTTACCATCTGCATTGGTGAAATACTCTTTCTTTATATTTTTTATTTCCGATTCCTTAAACCATTCGATAGCAGCATCGATGGAAGCAATCATTTCCGGAGTCGGTTTAGATAAGGACATAAGGAAGAGTACGATATCGTCTGATTCTTGTCCGCTTAGCGAAGGAAGTTCGTAGGCGCGTGCTTTGGCAGGAGCAAGTGTTTCGCGGTCGTGCTGTGCACACCATACGGTGAGTTTGCCATTTTGTTTTACTTGGGTTTTCAAAATGCATTCCACTCCTTTGTCCAAAGCTACCTGTGCTTGTTGCCGTGCCGCATCGGGAACGAAAGTATAGGGAGCTTTCGCTTTGGTTATATCTCTCAAAAGCTTCATCACATTGATCATGGCGTCATCATTGTATGTGATATGGATGTAATACCCTTTGGGACGTGGATAGAATTGTGGCCAACCTCCATTTTCATATTGTGCTTCGAAGAGATATTGTAGTCCACGGAGGAAGGCATCTTTGTATTTTTCATCTTGAGTTGCCAGATAGATACGGGCCAGATAATTCATTTCTGTGATGGTAGCACGGTTGTCGATTGTGCTTAAATTCACGTTCTCTTTCATCTTGAGAGCATCTTTACGTTCCTGGTCTGTCAGTTCGGCCGCCATATAAATGTTTTTAGGCCATCCTCCGGTAATTTGCTGATACAGTAATACATTGTCGGCAATGCGGATGGCTTCCGGCGTTTTAAAAAATGCATCGTCAAATTTCGGTGCAATCTTTACCCAGTCTTTATATGGGTGTTTCTCTTTGTAATTGGTGTCCGTTTGGGCAGAAAGACCTGTCAGAAAGAAGCATGACAGGGCAATTAATAAAATTTTCTTCATGGTTTGCTGTTGTTTATTACCTTATTGTATGTGGCAAAGATAGGGGAAAACAGGGGGAAGAAGAGGTAAATATTGTTTTATGTGGGAGAAAAAATGATCACTTATACCTAATCCCTATTCCATGTATTTCAATACCTTGCCACTAATCTGTAAAAGTGAGATCTCGCACAGCTTTGTATCATATTCAGCAGAGAGTATTCGTTCTTCGGCATCCAGTAGGCTCTTTTGAGCTTCACGCATTTCGATACCGGCGAGGTCACCGAGCATATAACGTTCCATAGCTATCTCATGGTTTTCTTTGGCGGCTATAAGATTTTGGCGTTCCAGATTGAGCAATTGCAGGTTATTGCGATAAGCTTGCCACAGGTTACTGATGTCTGCCCGTAATGCTTGTTCCAGTTCTTGACGTTGCAGACGGGAATTTTTTACGGCAATGCTGGCATTGCGTTTTTCACGCCGGCGGTTTCCGTCGAATATATTAAAACCGATGGTCAGTCCGCCATTGAATCCCAAGTTCCCCCGTTGACTGTTGGAAGCTATGTCGTATTTATTGAAAGTATATCCGTAACCGGTGTTCAGTTTCAGGTACGGATAATTACGTGAATTTACTTTTTTATAGTCCAGTTGGGCAATGGTAGTATTCTGATCGGCTTTCAGTAAAGACGCATTGGTTTGCAGCGTGGCATTCCATAGCTCCTCAAAGTTCAGATGGGCGTTTACTTTGATGATGGAGTCTTCGATGAAGAGCGGCTGGGCTACATCCGCATTTGCCATCAGCTCATTCAGATTGATACGGGAGGTATGCAGCAACTCCTGCTGTTTCATATATTTGGCACTGTCTGCATTAAAGTCTACTTTGGCTTGCTGATAGTCGAGACGGGAGAAGTTACCGATGTGATAGCGTTCTTCCACGATGCGGAGCCGTTCTTTAGACAGTTTTACGGCATAGTGCAAATTGGCGAGACGTATTTTTTGCTGGACAAAGTTATAGTATTCTGCGGCAAGGCTGGCCACAAAGTCTTCGATGGCTATACGGGTATTTGTTTCGCCTTGTAGCTCCAGTTCCTTGAGCTTTTGGTAGTTGGCCTGAATGTTGAAGCCGTCGAAAATAGTCCAGTTGAGATTAAGCCCTACATCGATTGTTTGATCGAATACACCGTTTTCTTTGATTGTTTCTCCGCTTTCACGGACTTTCGTTCGGGTGTTGTCTACAGTTCCTTTGTATCCGGCACTGAAATCGAGCGTAGGCAGATAGCCGGCATTTCCTAACGTTGCATTGTTTTTGCTGACCTGCTCTTCATTATGGGTGATGCGCAACGAATAGTTATTCTGTAGTCCTTCTTCCAGACAGGACTTTAAAGTATATACTTGTTTCTGAGCCTGTCCGGTGAGGAGCAGGCTGCAAACGATAGCGAGCATTAAGATTCGTTTCATGATTCTCTTAACTTATTACGGTTCGTTGAAATATAGCTGTATATGGCAGGGACGATGTACATCGTCATCAGTGTGGAGATCAGCATACCGCCTACTACTGCCGTTCCCATGGCGATACGCTGGTTGCAGCCTTCACTGGTGGCAAAGGCAAGTGGTATCAGTCCCAATATGGTAGATGCACTCGTCATTAGGATAGGGCGCAGACGCTGTAATGAAGCATCTTTGATGGCGTTCATTTTATCTTCACCGCTTTCCTGTTTTTGGTTGGCGAACTCCACGATCAGGATACCGTTTTTAGCCACCAATCCGATGAGCATGATAATACCGATCTGGCTGAAGATATTCATCGTTATTCCACCGAAGTACATAAATATCAGTGCACCGGCAATGGCGAGGGGCACGGTCAGCATTACGATTAACGGGTCTTTGAAGCTTTCGAACTGAGCAGCGAGAATCAGATAGATCAGGAAAATAGCCAATATGAAAGCAAACATCAGACTTGATGAACTTTCGCGATACTCTTTGGAGTCTCCGGTCAGTGCGGTACGGAAAGAGTCGTCCAATGTCTCTTTGGCTATCTTATCCATTTCGTCCAGTCCCTGACCGATAGTTTTTCCTTCTGCCAATCCTGCGGAAACCGTGGCCGATGCAAAACGATTGTAACGATACAGTTTCGGAGGGGCGATACCGTTTGTCAGTTCTATGAGGTTGTCGAGCTGTACCATATCCCCTTTGTCACTTCGCACATAGATGGCTTTCAGATCGGCCGGTTTATTGCGTTGCTGGCGATTGATCTCACCTAAAATCTCGTATTGTTTTCCGTTCATGTAAAAGTATCCCATACGTTGTCCGCTCAGACCGTATTGGAGTGTCTGGGCTATGTTACGGGTACTGACTCCCATGATACTGGCTTTATCACGATTGATATTGATACGGGCTTCGGGCTTGCTGAATTTCAAATCGACATCGGCCATTTGGAATACCGGATTTTCATAAACCTTTGCCATGAATTTCGGCAGTACCTCTTGCAGTTTTTCCAGGTTGGTGGCTTGCAATACATATTGTATCGGCATGCCACCGCGACGTCCGCCGAAAGATGAGGACTGCTGCACGAAAGAACGCGCCATTGTTTTTTTCTGTACGGCTTTTGATAACTCCTCGGCTACGTCCATCTGAGAGTAATCTCGGTCTTTCATGTCTTTCAATGTGATACGCACGTTTCCGCTACCGCTCGAAACGCGGGCTGTCACAGATTCCGCATCGGGAATGATCGAATCTACCAAATCATTGATATCTTCTGTATAATCCCGTATATATTCGTAGGTTACTCCTTCTGCTCCGCGTGTATTTATACTGATTTGTGAGCGGTCTTCAAGCGGAGCCATTTCTGCCGGAATGTATCCCCATAAAAAGACAATGATACCGATGGTAACGGCGATAACCGGAAGTGCCAACCAGCGCTTTTTCAGGAAAGCTGCCAGTGAACGGCTGTAAATGCGGTTTATCCCTTCGAAAAAGGGTTCTGTTTTCCTGTAAAACCAATTCTGCTTTTCACGTTTTATCAATAGCTTGGTGGCAAGCATCGGTGTGAAAGTCAATGCGGCGAAAGAGGAAATGATAACCGATCCTGAAATAACCAAGCTGAACTCACGGAAGAGTTTACCTGTCATACCATCCATGAATACGATGGGGAAGAATACGGCTACCAGTGTGATGGTGGTGGAGATAACGGCAAAGAAAATTTCTTTTGCTCCCTCGATACCGGCCTCTTTAGGTGCCATTCCTTGTTCGATACGCACATAGATGTTCTCTGTCATTACAATGGCATCGTCTACCACAAGTCCCACCGATAGTACGACGGCAAGCATGGAAAGCACATTGATGGAAAATCCTGCCAGATACATGACGAAAAATGCACCGATCAATGAAACGGGGATCACGATGCAAGGCACGAGTGTTACGCGCCAGTCACGTAAGAAGAGGAAGATAATGATGATGACCAATATGAATGCTTCGTATACAGTCTGTTCGACCTCATCGATAGAAGCACGGATAAATTTGGTATTGTCGAATCCGTAATTGTAATGTACATCTTCGGGAAGGTCTTTTTGCATCCTTTCCATACGGTCGTACACGGCATCGGCTATTTTGATATGGTTAGCTCCCGGTTGGGGGATGACTACCACACCTACCATCGGAACGCCGTTCATCTTCATGTAGCTCTTTATATCTGCCGGGCCTAATTCGGCACGACCGATATCGCTGAAACGCACAATCTGGTTGTTGTCTTCCTTGATGATCAGATCATTAAACTCATCTGCCGTATGCATCAAACCTAAAGTACGGATCGTCAGTTCTATCGTATTTCCTTCAATGCTGCCTGAGGGAAGTTCCACGTTTTCATTGTCGACTGCATTTTTCACGTCTACGGGAGTGATACCGTAACCGGACATCTTGATCGGATCGAGCCACAGACGCATGGAGTAGCGCTTTTCACCCCAAATGGATACACTGCTCACATCTGATATTGTCTGAAGTTGCTCTTTTACAGTGAGGTCGGCTATTTCACTCAGTTCCAGCAGCGATCGCCGTTCGCTTTGGAGAGCTACCATCAGGATCGGCGTAGCGTCGGCATCTGCTTTCGATACCGTAGGAGGATCACAGTCGCGGGGAAGATAACGTTGTGCACGCGATACTTTGTCGCGCACGTCATTGGCTGCGGTTTCCAGATCGACGGACAATTCGAACTCTACGGTAATGCGGCATTGTCCCTGCTGGCTGACGCTTGAAAGCGAGCGGATACCGGGAATACCGTTGATGTTCTGTTCCAACGGTTCGGTAATCTGATTCTCGATAACATCGGCATTTGCACCGGGATAGGAACAGGAAACCGAAATGATAGGATTATCTACCGACGGATATTCACGGACGCCGAGATAGCTGTATCCGATGAATCCGAAGAGAAGGATAATGAGGGTTAATACCGTCGATAATACCGGCCGGCGTATACTTAATTCGGATATATTCATAAGGCGGCAGGTTTAATCGATGTTATCAAGAGTTACTGGTAATCCTGTACGGAGTTGCAAGGTTCCCGAAGTGATGATTGTATCGCCTACTTGCAATCCCCGCAATACTTGCACTTCTGCTTCGGTACGGATACCGGTCAATATTTCCACTGGTTGCGCTTTTCCGTCTTTATAAAGGTATATTTTATCTTTACCCATTTCCGGTACGATCGCTTCCGAAGGTACTGCAATGGCATTCGGAATCTCTTCTTTTTTCAGATGGACACTGACGTATCGGCCAGGGAGTATGCTCCCGTTGCTGTTCGGATAAAGTGCGCGTACGGTAAGGGTGTGCATATCACTGATTTTAGACTCTGTGGCATATACTTTAGCCGGGAATCCGTCCAGTTTTCCTTCCAGGTTGAAAATCAGGTTCGCTCCTCTTTTCACTTCTCCGGCATAGCGTTCCGGAACGGAAAATTCTACTTTCAAAGGGGAAATTTTTGTGAGTTTTGCTACAATGGTGCTGGGAGAGGCATATGCACCGACACTGACCTGGCGCAAACCTATCACTCCGTCAAACGGTGCACGGAGTTCCGTCAGTGCGATATTGGCTTTTACGATATCTATGTCGGCATTCAGGGTAGCCAGTTCTGTTTTTACCTGTTCGTAAGCCTCTTTACTTACGGCGTCTCTTTCAAGAAGTGCATTCTGACGAAATACGCGGTCTTCCGCCAGTTTCAGTTGGGAAACGAGACGTTGAAGTTGGGCTTGCAACTGTCGGTCGTTGACTTTGGCCAGTAACTGTCCTTTCTGAACGGTACTACCTTCGTCAAAGTTTATTTCTACAATCTTTCCGGATGTTTCGAATGAAAGGTCTACCTCTTCATCCGGCAGCAGGCTACCGCTAATCCGGATTTCATCAGTAAGCAGTTGCGGTTTGATAATCCGTGCATTTACATTTAGAATTCTCTTGTTCCCTTTCTGAGCTTTGGATACTTTATCGGCAGCAGCCAATTCTTCATTTTGTTTAGGCATTTGAGAGTAGATGCCACCTCCTATTAATCCGGCACCTACAAGAATAATAATACCCCATTTAATTCTCTTGTCCATGTATGTTTTATGTTATATAGGTACATGTGGCAGTGCACCTGTTAAATATAGCAATTGATAATCTTGTAGGTTAGACAGGAGTATGGCAGGAAAGTTTAATATGTGTAGCGTGAAAAAGAGTTAATAAATTAATAGGCTGCTCGATATTTTCCTTCCTCTTTATCTTCGAGCATATTGAGGTAGGAGGTATAGCGTGATTCGCTGATATAGTGCTGCTCTACGGCTTGTCTTACTGCACAACCCGGCTCTTGACGATGGGTGCAGTTGTTGTATTTACAGTCGGCAGAAAATTTGAATATTTCGGGGAAGTAATGTCCGATTTCTTCTTCTTCCATGTTGAATGTTCCGAACCCTTTGATGCCCGGAGTGTCGATGATATACCCTCCTCCTTCAACGGGAAACATTTCGGAGAAAGTGGTGGTATGCATTCCTTTGTTGTGATAAGTAGATATTTCTGCCGTTTTGACTTCTTGTCCCGGAAGTATGGCATTGATAAGTGTGGATTTTCCTACTCCCGAATGTCCGGAGAAGAGCGTAATCCGTCCTTTTAATTCTTTTTGAATGGCATCGATTCCTTGTTTGCTTTTAGCGGAAATCTTAAAGCAGGGATAGCCGATATGGGTATAAAGGTTAATGAGACTGTCTAAATAATGAAGTTCATCTTCATCATATGCATCGACTTTATTGAATACCAGTTTGACAGGTATACGATAAGCTTCCGCCGAAGCTAAAAAACGATCGATAAAGATGGTGGATGTTTCGGGGTAATTGATTGTCACCACCAGCATGCATTGGTCAAGGTTGGCGGCGAGAATATGTGATTGCTTGGAAAGATTCGAAGACCGGCGGATGATATAATTCTTTCTATCTTCTATTTCGTTAATGAATGCAGTACCTTCCTGGTTCAGTATAATTTGCACCCGGTCGCCTACTGCCACAGGATTTGTGCTCCGTATTCCTTTCAGACGGAAATTCCCCTTTATCTTACACTCGATAAATTGTCCGTCATCTGTCCTGACTTGATACCAGCTTCCTGTATTCTTTATAACTAATCCACGCATATTTTATTTAGTTGAAAGTTGAGAGTTGAAAGTTGAGAATTCTTAGATAGTTGAGAGTTACCCGTCACTTAAAAGTGGAAAATTACTTATGCAATCACGCTGAATAGTAACTTTCAACTTTCAACTCTCAACTTTCAACTCTCAACTAAATTTACACTGTCATTATCTCCTTATCCTTTTCAGCCAGCATGTCGTCGATCTGCTTGATATACTTATCATGGATCTTTTGCAGTTTGGCTTCGGCATTCTTTTGTTCATCTTCTGCAAGACCTTCTTTAACTGCTTTTTTCAGTGTATCTATACCGTCACGGCGCGCATTGCGTACACTGACTTTGGCTGTTTCACCTTCGGCCTTACATTGTTTTGCCAATTGTTTACGGCGTTCTTCAGTCAACGGAGGAATACCGATGCGGATGATTTCTCCATTGTTTTCGGGCATGATACCCAAGTCGGAATCAATGATTGCCTTTTCGATAACCCGGAACATGCTTTTGTCCCACGGCTTAATCGTGATACTACGCGCATCCGGCGTAGTTACAGCTGCCACGTTACTGATTGGTACCATACTTCCGTAAGAATCCACACGGATTCCGTCCAATAGTCTCGTACTTGCTTTTCCGGCACGAATATGAGCCAATGCCTCTTCCAGGTACATGATGGCCATATCCATTTTCTCTTGTGAATCGTTGATACAAGTCTTAACGTCTATCATATCTTTTAGTTTTTATAGTTTTGCTATTTTTACTGAATATAGAACAAAAGTAGATTATTTTTTGCTTATCTGCAAATATACTGTTAATTATGCACGACTGTGCCGATTTCTTTTCCTTCGATGACTTTCTTCAGATTTCCCACGGTGTCCATATCGAATACTACAATCGGCAGATTGTTTTCTTTGCACATGCACGTGGCTGTGAGGTCCATTACTTTCAGGCCGCGCTTCAACACTTCATCATAGGTGATGTCATTGAATTTTGTAGCAGTCGGGTCTTTCTCCGGATCGGCCGTATAAATGCCATCCACCCGTGTGCCTTTCAGCATGACGTCTGCTTCTATTTCGATGCCACGGAGAGAAGAACCGGTATCAGTAGTAAAGAAGGGGTTTCCGGTTCCGGCAGACATGATTACGATTTCTCCGGCTTCCATATATTCAATGGCTTTCCACTTGCTGTAGAATTCGCCTATCGGTTCCATACGGATAGCTGTCAGTACACGGGCTTTCACACCGGCTGCCACCAATGCCGAACTAAGGGCAAGGCTGTTCATTACGGTAGCTAACATCCCCATCTGGTCTCCTTTTACGCGGTCGTATCCTTTACCTGCACCGGTCAATCCACGAAAGAAGTTACCACCGCCGATTACGATTCCTATCTGTACTCCTTGTTCATGAATTTCTTTGATTTGGGCTGCATACTCTGCCAGTCTTTTCTCGTCGATACCGCTTTTCTTTTCTCCCATCAAGCTTTCACCACTGAGCTTTAATAGGATTCTCTTGTATTTTGTCATAAGATATATATTATTTAGTTTGTGCAAATATAAGGAATATAAATGAATATCATATTGTTTGGCTTACAGGATGTGAGAAATATGTAATCGGGGACTGTTTGTAATTTACGGAAAAGAGGGGTTGTCTGCCCGGCTTCGGATTGAGATAATTGTAATAGCATTTGGGACAATGCTGCAAAGCGGTATAAGGGATATTGCCTTTCTTTGGAGGTCAAAAAAATAATTATTTATGAAGAATAGTATTAAATTGCTTTTAACGGGAGTGGTTTCTGCATTATGTGCAGGGATTCTCCGAGCCCAGGACAGTTGGCAGTCGCAACTCTTAAAGGTGGCCGGTGACGGAGCACTGACTTATATTCAAAATGCCGACGGATTTGTTTTGCCTGATTTCAGTCAGGCTGGATATAGGAATGGAGAACCGGTACCGATAATAGATATGCCGGACCGGACGAAAACGATCAGTCCGCTGCCGGATGTTGCTGCGGATAATACGGCGCACATTCAGGCTGCCATCAATAAGGTAAGTGCTCGTACTAATATTACTACGGAAAAAGTGATGCCGGGTGATTATAGTTTCAGTGTGGCAGATGCGGATGCCTACAAAGTGGGGTATCTTATTTGCGTGAATTATCCCACGACGACGGCTTGGCTGGAGGCTGTGTGGCATGGTGGGAACTCCAAACGGAATACGGATGAATCGATGAAGTGGAAAACGAGTGATGTAGACATGTCTTATCACTGATATATCAAGAAGATAGAAGGGAATGTCGTTACATTGGATGCGCCGTTGTACTACACGCTCGATAAGACTTATGCACAAGCCTATATAAGATAAATAATATTACGACTATCCGTCATAATATCGGTATCGAGAATTTACACATCTCTTTCGAGCGTACTCCAGCCAGTTCGAAAGCGAACGTCGATCAGAATTGTATCTATATGAGTTCATTGGAGAATAGCTGGGTGAAAGGGGGGGCTATGACCGGGTTTATCCATGCCGGTATCTAATATACAGAATGAAGGTAGGGCAACTTACTCCACAAAGGTCTATGCAAAATAGAGATCTGTATAAAAAAAGTAGAATCTAAACGGACTTTCTAAGTAGTGGGAAAGATATTCAGGATTTTTCTTGAAAGGAAAGCCTGTATGATTCCGCGTAGAAAAAGGTAGATGAGAAAGGCCATCCATAAGGCGTG
>OAVB01002034.1_pt1 | contig 10827 bp, 7 predicted proteins | sample 1516871 | NCBI WGS metagenome assembly OAVB01 (sample SAMEA2580069, study PRJEB22360) | human gut metagenome | biome: human gut; feature: human-associated habitat; material: faeces | place: Denmark | collected 2008/2010 | reverse complement strand
AGTAGTAAGTAGCAAGTAGTAAGTAGCAAGTAGTAAGTAGCAAGTAGTAAGTAGCAAGTAGTAAGTAGCTGGTAGTTAGAATCCTTTCGGATAACCACGTTGACACACTGCATAGATTCTAACTACTGACTACTTGCTACTGACTACTAACTACTAATTCTCACCACTCTATAAACTTACCGCGTGCCTTTCTTTTTTTCAACTCTTCTTCCAGGCACTTTTGGCGGTCTTTAGCAATATAACGACGGGCAAAGATATTAGGAACAGCAACTCCCAATGCTATACAAAGAATGATAAGAGCGGAATTGATACCGTTGAAGAAAGCAACCGTCACCTCTCCTACAACCCCATGCATGTCAATAAAGCCAAGCAAGGAACGATACATCAATACACCGGGAATCATCGGGATAACCGAAGGAATGGTCAATACGTGATTGGGAACATGAAACCAATGTACAGCTTTAACAGCAATCAGGCTGACTACAAAACTTCCCATAAACGAACCTATTACCGGACCGAATCCCAACTCAAAATTCACAAAGTTACGGGTACATACGGCAATAATACCTCCTATAGCCACCACCCAAAGCAAACGACGCTGGATATTGAAAATCATGGAAAATCCCATAGCCGCAATAGCGGCAGCAATGGCATATACATAATAAGGATCATGGGGAATCATACTTAATTCACTGAATTTCTTGTCGATAGTCACATCCTCCATAACACACAGACGGATAGCCAATACAATACCAAAAGCCATAGCCCCCACCATCATAACCGTATTAGCCGCACGGGTAATACCCACCAGCAAATAATTGTCTATCATATCGTCAACAAAATTTATCAACGGAACCCCCGGAACAATAAATAAGGCACAAGCTAAAAGCGGATGATAAGGAGTAGAAGACCATCCGGTAAATGAACTGGCATAAGCCAAACAAGTAGATACAAAAGCGGCAATCGCAATACTCATATATACATTAACACCAAACTCGATAAAACGGGCACGTACGCGAAAACCGACAAATGCAGAAATTGATGCTAAAAGAAAAGCCATCCAGTCACAGCCGAACAATTTGCAAAAGCCACCACATGCAAAACCGGCTCCCACCGCTACCAGATATGGAACATAATTACGAGGCGTGTGGGAAATTCTTTCCAACTCTTTCTCGTATTCATCCAAAGAATAGTCTTGTTCGATAGCACGCCACGACAATTTACTGATAGCAGAAATGGCCGTCATATTAATCCCATGCTTCTCACATTTCTGGAATTTAGAAAAAGAATGTGCTTCATCACTTACATTAACCATCAACATCGTATAGCTGACATCAATATGAAGCTTTTCTTCCGGTAGCCCCAAATAAGCAGCTACACGTTTCATATTCCTCACTACACGGTTTGTATCCGCCGCACTCTCCACCAGTAACTTACCTGTACGCAACAAAAGATCCAATTTACGTCGCAACAATAAAGTTTCTTCCTGCTCAATTATCTTATTATCCGTCATCTTGTAAATAGAAATAATTAATTTTCTTTGGGGGTGCAAAGGTACAATTTTCTTTTCAAATTAGAATCTAAATAATGTATCAATTGAATAATATGCCAATGGGTCAATATGCCAATGTGCCAATTTACCATGCGGAATGATAACGCAGGTAATTGGCACATTGGCATATTGACCCATTGGCACATTATTATCTATTTCTTCAATTCATCAAAATAAGTATCAAGCAATGTTTTTGCAGCCACAAACGAGGTCAGATTCCCTCCTAACACCTGCTGTTCCTTCTCTGACAGCATAGATTCTATTTTGGCATTATGATAGAAACTGTCACGTAACTGTTCGTTAATGCTTTCATACATCCAATACTTACTTTGCTCATTACGACGATACTCAAAATAGCCGTTCTCTTTTACAAAATCGATGTACTGGTATATCATATCCCAAATCTCCTTTACGCCCAGATTGTAAAAACCGGAATAGGTCAATACTTGAGGTGTCCAACCGGAATCAGGAGCAGGGAAAAGATGAAGAGCGTTACGAAACTGTGCCGCTGCCAGTTTGGCCTTGTCTATGTTGCTACCATCGGCTTTATTTATCACAATACCGTCCGCCATCTCCATGATACCACGTTTGATGCCTTGAAGTTCGTCACCCGTGCCGGCCAACTGAATCAGCAGAAAGAAATCCACCATAGAGTGTACAGCCGTTTCACTTTGCCCTACGCCTACTGTTTCTACAAAGATCTTATCGAAACCGGCCGCCTCACACAAAATAATCGTTTCACGGGTTTTACGGGCTACCCCTCCCAACGAACCGGCAGAGGGGCTTGGACGAATAAACGAATTGGGATGTACAGACAATTGCTCCATACGGGTTTTATCACCTAAGATACTCCCTTTGCTACGTTCACTACTCGGATCGATGGCCAATACAGCTAATTTTCCTCCTTTTTCGAGTACATGCAAACCGAACACATCGATTGAAGTGCTCTTACCGGCTCCCGGAACACCACTGATACCGACACGGATAGAGTTACCTGAATAAGGCAGACATTTCTCTATCACCTCCTGCGCCACAGCCTGATGTTCGGGACGCACACTTTCCACTAACGTTACTGCCCGACTGAGAATGGTTATATCACCTTTTACTATTCCCTCCACAAACTCGGCCACAGAAAGCTGTCGTTTTTTAGGTTTACGTTTCAAATAAGGATTTACCGATGAAGGCTGTTCAATACCTTTATTAACAACCAACCCTTTATACTCTTCGCTGTTTTCCGGATGTTCCATGATGGTGATATTTAAGTTATCGTTTTACGTTGATTTCCACTTTCGGCTGTGCCGGGTCATTGGTTATCATCAGTATACGCAGGTGATGCTTTTTCTTTCCTGTATTCTTTTTATGGATGGTTACCCGCAACTTAGTCGTTTCCCCCGGCTGAAGGACTGTCTTTTTCAGACTCACTCCTACCGAAGAATTAAATACCTGCAACTTACTTATCTGCAAAGGTGCTTTCCCTGCATTTGTAATAACAATATCATGAGAAGCTTTGTTCTTTTTCGCGAGACGGGCACTAAGATCGATATCTGTCTCAGACAGACGAATGGCAGGCGCATTTAAACTATCCTGTTCCGTCATTCCGGAGAAATCGGGAAGAAGAATGGCTGATACGGGAATCTCGTTTTCTTCGCTGACCTTATCACCGGCAAAACGGGCCAGATAGACAGAAGCCTGCGTCAATCCCAAATCGGTCAATTGCTTGGTATCAAGGGTCAGCTTGACAGTCCCCCTCTTTCCCTTCAGAACCACATTCGGTTTCTTCTCCATTTTCAGATAAGGAGGCAGATGCATCAATACCGGTTCGTATGGACGATCGGACAGATTTACGACACTAAACGTAAGAGTCGGTTCTTCACCACGATGGGCATCCGGAAAGGCAAATTCGTTCCGGTCCAAACGAATGGAACCGATAGCATAAGGATGTGTCTTCGTAAAATCAGTAACTTCCTGCACTACCTCGCCTACAAATTTCAAATAGACAAGGCTGGGTTGTGCATTACTATAAATACCCACAGTTTTCTCAAAATGTCCGAGTGCCTTCGCATCAAAAGTAGCACTAACCGTTCCTTTCTCACCGGGAGCGATGGGCGTTTTCGTCCAACTGGCAACGGAACAGGCACAAGAAGTGGTAACATTGGTCAATACCAAAGGCTTGTCTCCGGTATTCGTAATGGTATACTTCACATTTACAGGATGTTTCCATTCTATCTGCCCGAAGTTATGTGTCTCTTTATTGGAAGAAAGACGAGGTTGGGCAATGACAGACAAAGTAATAATAAAAAGGGTAATTATAAAGGATATACTGCGTTTCATGCTCTACATATTATATTTGGAGCACAAATGTAGGAGTTTTCAATGAGAAAAGGAACGGATTGAAAGGATTATTAAGGGTAGATGGTAAAGAATGCCGGTTACATCCATCAAAAATGTAACCGGCACTGATTGGCACTTGATTCAAAATACAACTTGTCTATCCGGACAAATACAACCGGCCTTCAAGTGTAAATCATTTTATCGTCACTTTCATCGAAGCGGAGTGAGAAACATATTCGGGTGCATATGCACTTTGGATGGTTGCCAGTCCGGTTTCATACATTCCGGCACGACTGATACGATAGCTATATTCAAGAACATAAACACCTTTGCCCAATCCATCGAAGAAGAAATTGGTTGAAGCATCTTTGATATCGACATAATAACCGAAACCGTTGTTCCAGCGATAACCGGATAACGTACCGATAGGTTCGAAACAGGCGGCACGCTGGTCTTTCAATTGGATGAAATCCATCGGACGATCCAAACGGATCGTAAGACGTGAAACGACTTTATCTCCTACGGCCAACTCCGTAGCGGCTGTTATCGGTTGTAGCTGACGAACATTATTCACCAAACGCTCCACATACAGTTTCTTCTCTACATTCAGTTCGTTACCTTGCTGTTTCACTTGATCGATATCTTCCTGATACTGTGCATAGACTGCTCCCCAGGCGATACCGGCATCCCGTTTTTCGACAGTTATCTTACGGGCATCCACCACTTTCTTGTCAGTGAAAGTCTTTTTAATGTAGCCCAATCCGGGAACAATCGTTTTGGCAGGAGCCAAAGTTTCCAATACCTCATTAGCAACAGTAATACGTACATCACCTTGATTATCGAGCAGACTGACACCACGTTGCAACAGGGCAAAAACCGCATTTACCGTAGTCACCGGAGAATCCCATGCCTGCGTTTGCTTCTGCTTCAAGAGCCAGAGTTTCATCTCTTCCACCGTAGAGGAGTCGCCGGATACAAGTTCAAGAGCTTCCATTACCGTGACATGGGCCGGGATCTGTAAACCGCCCCAAGTATAAGGATTCTCATTGAAAGCAAAGAACATTCCCTGTTCGTCCGTCTTTGTCAAGAACTCCTTCAAAGAAGCAATAAAATTCAATGCTTCCTGCTTCCTTCCGGCTTTATCCAGCACAATGGCGGCAAGTGCCTTATTAGTCATGGAACGGCTGGTCAGCGTCTCCCCTACTTTCGACAAGAAGTAATTGTAAGCGGTCTGATTATCGGCAAGCGGCATTTTTTCACCGGAAATAGCAACAAGGTAGAGATACTTCAACGCCTCATCGGAGAGCCCTTTTACCTTTTCTCCGTTTTTCTCTGCTTTACGGATATTCTTATACTCTTCCAACGCTTCTTTATTCAGAAAACTGAAAGCAGAACGCTGCATCGTCAAGGCATCCCCTTCCAGCGGTTTACCGGTGAGCAAAGCGAGACGGGCATTCAATTCGACAATAAAGTTCGTGATAAATCGACTACCGTTCATACCTTTATACCATGCCCACGAACCATCAGACTGCTGAAGCTCTTTTAACCGGGTCAAGGCAGCAATGTTGTTATTACGAATGTTGTTCAAATCGAATAAAGTAGCGATGCGCTCTTTCTGTTCTTCTTCCGTCCGGGCCTCCATCACCCAAGGAGATTCAGACAACAAGATGTTCTTCACCTCCTGATTCTTTTGCAAATTACTGAGGAAAGTCTCCTTCGTTCCGCCTTGCAACTTCCAACTATCGAACACGGCTTTGATGCGTGGCTGTGAATTCATTATATAGGCAGCCAACGTATTCGCATAATAAGCGGCAGCCCAAGAGATGGCATTATTGTTCTCGGGCATACCCAACGATGGTAATGCCTGTATGGCGTACCAAGCCGGATTACCTGTAAACTCGATAGTCAGACGACGGTCGGTAGCCGATTTGCTGTGATTATTGAATAACTTATCGAGCGGGAAAGTACGTGTTTCTTCTCCGCGAACAGGCATGGCCACAGTCTCCACCAAATCCGCTTTATTGCTAAGTACGGGTAAGAGGTGCTGCTCGCCGTCACTGAACGAACCACCGTCGGCAATCATACGGCAACCCAATACATCGTATTTATCGGTAACAATAAAAAGGAAACTCACTCCCGTGGTACGTCCTGCTTCTACAGAGAACTTTTGTTTCTGCGTACTGATCACCTTTTCCGTCATCGGGTCAAAAAGAATAAAGCTAACCGTTCCGGAAATATTCTTTCCGGTAAGGTTTGCCACAGAAGCGGTTACAGAAGTTTTATCTCCCACGCGGACGAAACGCGGCAAGTTCGGAGTCAGCATAAAGTCCTTACTGGTCACAGCAGTAGCATCGATCATACCTGTCATCATTCCTTTGGTATGCGCATATCCCCGGAAATTCCAACGGGTAAGGCTCTGCGGCATGGTGAAAGAGAAAGAAACTTCCCCTTGCTCATTGGTACGAAGTTGCGGATAAAAGAAAGCGGTCTCGGCAAAATTGGTACGCAATTCTTCGGTAGCCCCAGGAAGGGTTTCTCCCGCTCCGGTATCCCTGTCGGCATCAGCCGTTTCGGCATATTCAACATCGGCTTTATCGCTGATGACGATAGACATACCCGCCTCGGCTTTCGCCATTCCGCGTACCTTTGCGCTTCCAACAACCGTTGCGTTCTGTCGATAATTACAAAGGGGTATCATTTCCTCTTCGAAAACCAGATTACTGACGTAATTGAATGGAAGCACGAAGTGGTCGTATGCCATCGGATCTACCTTCAGGCTCTTGGAAGGGAACCAATAATTATAAGAGTTCATTCCATCCAGCGTGTTCCGGGCACAGAAAGGTTGTATCCGATTCTCAGGCTCTGATTATTTTTCCATATCTTATCCAGCGAAGCGTCATACATGGTAGCCAACATTTCAGCTGCGGCCGGCATTCCTTGCGGGGTTTTGACAGTCAGCTTCCACTCTTCTTCCTGTCCCGGACGCAGTTTATCACGGAATACCTCCCATTTCATTGTCAATGTTTTATCCGGCAAGCGTTTCGTCATTCTTACCGTCTGCTGATTTACGGAACCATCCTTCACAAAGCAGAAAGTAGCGGAAAGCCCGTTGCCATACGATTCTTTATAAGGATATTCAAAACGCTCAATTGAATCGGACAAACGAAGCACCTTGCTTTCCAGCATCCGGTTACCACTGAACAGATTCATCATCACATACGCGTCTTTCTTGGAAGTTCCGAAATAGAACACAGCCGGATGAGCGGCATCAAACGAGGTATTTTCTGCATAATACCAGATCGCCTTGTCTACCGGAGGGCGCTTATCTTTGATCGAGAAGAGTATGACTTCCTCTTCGCCCGTCACTTCACGACCCTGATCATCTTTGGCAGACATAACCAACAGATATTCTCCCGACGGCACAGAAGTCCATCCCGGAAGAAGCGTCTCTTTATTGGAAACAAACGTACCCGTATAAGCCGGAGTGCCTTTCATCACCTCTTCGGACTTCGCACCACCGACTACGGGATAAAGTTTGTAGTTACCCTCTACACTAACGGGCTGGCCATCAAGATTGGTAGCTTTAAAAGTCAGCTTGATGGAATCTTCCTTGCAAACAGGATTCTGTATCTCGGCTCCCAGTAGCATTGAACGGTTTCCGACTCCTAAACTGTAAGTGGAAGCCTGCGTCTCTCCCGCCACATTCGTAACCGTCGCTTGAATCTGGAAAACATAATATCCCATATCGAACCCTTTATCACCACTCAAGGATACCGGAATCGTGAATTGTCCGTCTTCATTCAGCGAAACGGTGCCCGATGCAATAGGCTCAGCGCCCAACTGCGCTCCTTGCCAGCCAAAACGCATAAAACGGGTAACTGTATAATTCAAAGGCAAATCCTGCAATGACACACCACTAAAGGTGGCTACCGTTCCTTTCACATCGATTTTATCACCCAAGCTATACGACCCGGTCATCTTATCAAAAGTTATATCGAAAGTAGGTCGCTTATACTCTTCCACGCGGATAGTGGTCATTCCTTCATCGGTAGTTAGTGTGAACGTACCGTTCAAGCAAACGGACGGCAAAGTGAATTCCGTAGCAAAGGAACCGAACTCATTGGTACGAAGCTCTTTCTTTCCAACCTCCTGCCGATTGGCATCGGTAAGCGTCAACGTATAAGTGCGATTGGCAATGACATTAGCTGTATCCAGTTCCTGCTCATAAGCAATACCTTTCACATATACGGTTTGCCCCGGTCGATAAAGAGAACGGTCCGTCAGAAGTTTCACCGAATTCACCGGTTTCTTATCCGTGTAGTAATTATAACTACCGCCATAAATACCTTGCAAGGGCATTGCGGTATCATCGCCTTTGGTAGCGACTAAATAGCGGTATTCACGTTTATAGGGGAATGTTGCCTTTCCTTCGGAATCAGTAGTAAACTCCGTCAATTTCTTTTCATCGTTTGTATAAAGAGTGACAACGGCACCTTCCACAGGCTGTCCGCTCATACAGTCGAGGACAACCACTTCGTATTGGTCTCCCGGCAAACGAAGTGTCAATACCTTAAAACGAGTAACACTCAGCTTGCTTTCACTATTTTCCCGTGCCTTGGCATCGGGTACGATACGCATCACATATTCTCCGATTGCCGGAGTTTTCAACGTAAATACAGTATCCTGATTCTGATAATTCTGAGGACGCAATAAAGAATAATGCTGTTCGGCCACCCGCTTTTTCGATTGGTATAATTGCACCGTAAAACCATCTATATTCTTATGGTTCACCATCAACTTCATATCAGTATCCGGATAAACAACCTGGTCGGCACGTACATACAAAGCCGGATTCAAAATCTCCTGTTTCAAATTCTTTAAGGCATTGATGCGTTTATAGTCCGGATAAAGCCTGATAGCCTCATCACAAATCTGCAAAGCCATCACCTGTTGCTGTTTTTCCACAGCATAGCGGGCTTTGGCCAGATAAACCTCAGCACAGACATCATGCGATTTAAAATCAGCTTTCAGTTTATCGAGGCCGGCCAGATAAGGATCTTGAGTCAACCCGATTAAATTCTGTGGTGCCCGATAAGGCACAAAGGTAGGATCCGAATTCCGTTTCCAGTTCAGATAATCGAGTTTGCAGAGCACATAACCATCATCCATACCGGCTTTTTCATAAGCATCGAGCATACCTAAATAAACGTTTTCAACCGATGTCTGTACAACAGAATCTTTATCCAATCCCATTACATTGTTCAAGGCATCCACCCCTCTGCTACCCAGCAAATGAAGCATATCATGATGATAGTATTCACTAGTATCTCCGAGTTTCACAAAAGGAATATAAATGCGCGAAGAGGTATTCAACAGCAATCCCGTATCCTGCAAAGAACCGGCTGTATATTTCATCACCTGTTGCACGAACATATTACTGCTCCATTCCCGTATATCGGAGGAGGGAGCTTCGTCTACAATATTCGTCCGCTGACGAATCTGCCAGCGATTGCTGGATGCATAATCTGCATAAATACCGGCTATCAGGGAATTCAAAACAGCACGGTCCATCGGTTTATCCGTTGTTTCCGCCCACTGTTCCAAACCTTTCAAACTTACATAAAAGCTATCGGGAGTCAACGTTTCGCGGTATTTCATCCGCCACGTATACGCCTTCAACATCTGTGGAGAGTTTCTCTCAGTTTCCGCTTTTTTATAAATTCGATCTGTCAGTTGGATCACTGTTTGTGGCAAACTCTTCTGTTCAGCCTGCTCCACCTGTTTCCATAACTTGTCAAATGTTTGAGCTTTTGCCCAAGGTGCTATCCCTAAAGAGAGCAATACCATCATACAAATCTGCTTTATTCTCATACGTTCAAAGTTTAAGTCCTTTTATATTAAGAACAAAGAAAGAGAATAAAGTTTAAAGAAAAGCATTTTTTAGCTTAAATTTAATGACCTGTATACTATAAACACACGATTTTTCAAAATCATATCTGCCCCTAAATCCTAATAGGTTCGAACTATCACCTCATTTTAGTTCAATATGAATAAAAAGAACTTTCACATTTAGTAAAGACCAAACTACTGTCTTAACCGCCAGTTTACCATATTCTCCAAGCTTCAAGAACTCTATATATCGTCTGTATTTATCTGATAATCATCATCTATTAAAACGTGGTTATAATTTCTTAACATACACTGTTCCAAATTATAATCGTTCGTCTTATAGAGTTCTTCAATTCTTAAATCACCGGTCAGTCTTTTTTCTATGACATTTTCAAATTTTAAAATATCACAAAATACATCCTTTACTAAATATGAGACAGATATATTTTATCTGCTGTGTATACTCAGAAGTTAAATCCTCTTCCCAACCAAAAGGTATATGGATGACTTGCACACACCAGTATAAGAATCCCTAAATGAAAACTTTTTACTTTATTTTTATTCATTCCACAATTCGTCAAACTTCTCCTTTTTAAAAACCTTCTGTAGTCTTTCATTTGCCATAACATGTTTACGGATCGCATCCAACACATCTGTCTCTCTCACTTTAAGCGTAATGTGCACAGTATATCTACCGTCTTTCTCTTTCACCGGAATTTCTTCCGCAATAGCTATATTCTTTAGAATAACTTGAGCAGCTATTTTACTTTCATTGATAAATTCCTCTTTCAATATATCATTTCCCAAATCTTCCGTCAGATAAGATTGGCTGACACTGGTTATTTTTCCATTGATCTGAGTAGCCAATTCACCTTTGGTGTTGAGTAATGCTTTCTGTTTGGCAATCATCAAAGATGCCGAAGTAGCACATTGATGTGCTACGAAAAAGCCCTCTTCCTGGTCTTGCGCTTGCAACGATAGACATAAGAAAAGAGCTAATCCTTAATTCCGCAACACTATTATAAAATATTTTTTTTAAGTACCTGAGCAACAAA
>OAVB01002028.1_pt1 | contig 10865 bp, 8 predicted proteins | sample 1516871 | NCBI WGS metagenome assembly OAVB01 (sample SAMEA2580069, study PRJEB22360) | human gut metagenome | biome: human gut; feature: human-associated habitat; material: faeces | place: Denmark | collected 2008/2010 | reverse complement strand
CAGCAAATATGTTTGAAAGAGGCCAGGGCACATACCGAGATCCCGGGCGCGCAGTGTTTTGGTGGAAGAAAGCGGTGGAGCTTGGAAATGTGGATGCACTTGCCGATTACGGACAGTATCTGGTCACTGCCTTTTTTGATGGCAAGGAGCAGAAGCTTGGAGCAGGGTATCTGGTTACTGCGACGGAGCGTGGCAACAACAGGGCAGGAGAGAGCCTTGTGGAGTTTGCCCTTAAAAATAACGATGCCGGAGCCAAAGTATACAGGACAGCAGCCGAGTACTGCGACAGGGCTATTGCCTCTGCGACAGATTCTTATCTGCGTACACAGTATGTGCAGAAAAAGGGTATGCTTAAATATAAGCTCAGACAGCACAGGATTGGAAACAATTATGTATATCTGGCAGCGGTATTTTCGACAATAGGAGCAGTATTGCTCATGATAGCATCAGTGGATTTGTTTCTTGAGCTGCATATGGAGTTTCGTGATATGTTTAAGCTGTTTTCGTATAGTAAAATGATACCGTGGGAGGTAGATATAGCGATGTTATTTGGTGCGATGCTTTTATTTACGCTCGGCAAGGTAACAAATAAGCTTCATGTGGCGAGCTTTTTGCAGCTTCTTGCATCTGTATTTGCAGTGGCAGTTGTTGCCATGCACTTTATCTGTGTGATAAATGATGGCAGGGTGTGGTATGACAAGCTGCTGTGGTATGTGGTGCTTGTTGTCATTCCGCTTATGCTCGGAAAGCTGTTGGGTGAGATACTGAGAAAGATTATCGGTATACAGTAACATTAGGTTTACAGTAATAGTTTCGAGATGACTTAAGCGATGTAAGACATTTAATGTGTAAAATAATATTTTGATATGTAACCGGAGGAGGATGAACATGACTCTGCAACAACTAAAATACGTGGTGACAGTGGCAGAATGCGGCAATATAACAGAGGCTGCAAAGCAGCTTTTTGTCTCGCAGCCCACAGTGACCAGTGCTATACATGATCTGGAAAAAGAGATGCAGATAGTTATTTTCATCAGGACGAACAAGGGAGTGATACTATCAGAAGATGGTGAGAGATTTCTCGGTCATGCCAGACAGGTGCTCGAGCAGGTAGATCTCATAGAGGGGATCTACAAGGATGATGTGGTGAGTAAGCCACACTTTGCGGTATCGTGTCAGCATTATTCCTTTGCGGTGAATGCATTTGTGGATATAATCAGAGAGTTTGATGCATATCAGTATGATTTTACCATCAGGGAGGAGCAGACTCACGAAATTATTGAGGATGTCACGAATTTAAAGAGTGAGCTGGGAGTCATATATCTAAGCTCCAAGAATACGGAGGTGCTTTCAAAGATGCTAAAGCGTAATGAACTCGAGTTCACAGAGCTTTTTACAGCCACACCGCATGTATTCATATGTGACAGTCACCCGCTTGCTTCAAAAAAGAGCATCACGATGGATGATCTGCAGGACTATCCGTACCTGACGTATGAGCAGGGAGAGTACAATTCACAGTATTTTTCGGAGGAGTTTGTCAGCACTCTTGACAGCAGAAAGAATATCAGGGTAAGAGACAGAGCTACACTTTTTAATCTGATAATTGGCTTAAATGGCTATACAGTGTGCTCAGGAGTGATTTCCGCTGAGCTGAATGGAAGGAATATTATATCAAAGCCACTTGATGTGGAGGAGTATATGAGGATAGGTATTATCAGCAGAAAGGGTGTGGTACTCTCGCGATATGCAAGGGAGTATATCGAAGCATTGAAGGCGCACTGTATGTGACGTTACAATAATATAATATGATTAAAGGGTCGTATCATCGATGCATACTTGCATGCAATTCGATGTATACATTAGTGCCCCACACTATATATAAGGTCTAAATATATACAAATATTTGGTACAAGGAGCATAGCATGTACGATAGTATAATAATAGGAACAGGTCCTGCCGGACTGTCGGCAGCCCTGAATTTAAAAACATATAAAAAGGATTTTATCTGGTTTGGTTCGAAGAACCTAAGCGAAAAGGTGCAAAAGGCAGAGAAAATCACAAACTATCCCGGATTTCCACAGATAAGCGGACAGGAGCTGTTTGAACGCTTTGATGCTCATAGGAGAGCTGCGGGAATTGATATAACAGAAAAGACTGTGACCAATATCATGCCTGCAGGAAACGGCTTTATGGTGCTTGCAGACAATGAGATGTATGAGGCAAGGACTCTCATACTTTGCATGGGTGTGATGTCTGCAAAGCAGCTGGACAGGGAGGATGAGCTGCTTGGAAAGAGGCTCAGCTACTGTGCCACCTGTGATGGCATGTTTTACAAGGATAAAAGGATAGCTGTCATATGTAATGACAAAAAGTATGAGCATGAGGTGAAATATCTTGCGGATCTTGCGGCAGAGGTATTGTATTTCCCAGCCTATAATGACAGTGAAATAGAGCTTCCAAATGTAAAGATATCAAAGGATGCACCTATAGCATTAATCGGAGATTCATTTGTGGAAGGAATTACGCTTCGAAGCGGAAAGACTGAGAGCGTAGACGGAGTTTTCTGCCTGAGAAATGCCATTGCACCATCAAAGCTTATGCCGCAGCTTGAAATAGAAAACGGACATATATTGGTGGATAGAGCCCAACAGACAAATGTGGCAGGCTGTTTTGCGGCAGGAGACTGCACAGGCAGGCCATACCAGTATACTAAGGCTGTCGGAGAAGGAAATGTGGCAGCACATTCGTGTATACAATATCTTAGTAAATCAGAAAAATAATATATTATTTTTTTAGAATCACGGAATCAATTCTATAATCTTTTTGATTCGATAAGCACACTCACGCATGCTGTAGATACACTTACTGACAACTGCATAATCGGGATAACCGCAAATGAGGAGCGCTGCCAGAAGCTGCTTTTAAAGCACGGACTTATGAAGGAAAAGCAGCTTGATGTGGTGCTTGATCCGTATGCGATGACAGAGGCAGCGACTAAGAAGAACAAGGCAAAGGTTGGTTAAAGCATGTTAAAGGCAATTACAGCCACTTACCATTGAGAAGATATTGATTTCTCTCAGCTCCGACTGAGACAAATTGTATTTCGTGTCTTAGCATGTCCTCAAGGAAGCTTATGTAGCGCTTAGCATTTACAGGCAGCTCATCATATGACCTGCAATTTGATATATCGGTTTTCCACCCCGGCAGCATTTTGACTACTGGGGTATATTTTTCGAGATTTTCGGTAGGGTCAAAGACGTTTGTTACAGCATTTTTATACTGATATCCTGTGATAACAGGAATCTGATCCATGATGCTCAGGACATCTAGCTTGGTCAGTGCGATTTTGTCGGCATGCTGGCATTTTAGACCATAGCGGCTTGCAACGGCATCAAATGGACCCACACGACGTGGTCTTCCAGTGGCAGCACCATATTCGCCCCCATACTTGCGGACCATTTCAGTCCATTCACCGTTCATAGCTTTTTCCGCGACAAATGGTCCGGCTCCAACACAGGTAGAGTATGCCTTTAGTACACCGACCACATGGTCTAATGAGGCACCGGGGATACCGGCACCTATAGGACCGTAAGCTGAGATGGTGGAGGAGCTTGAAGTATATGGGAAAATACCATAGTCTATATCCCTCATTGCACCAAGCTGTGCTTCAAGTACAACACGCTTTCCCTTTGATAGTGCATCCTCAAGGAATGCACCGGTATCTGTGATATAAGGTGCATATTTTGCAGCCTTCTGCCTGCACCATGACAAAAGAGCTGACAGAGACATAGGCTCCTGATGATAGCAGCCTGCAAGCTCAAGGTTTTTTGCTTCAAGCATGGTCTTAAGTCTGGCCTGTACATTCTCTTCGTCTAAGTGGAGTAAATCACCGAGACGGATTGTTTTTTTACGGTATTTATCGCTGTATGCATAGGCAATACCGCGTTTGGTAGAGCCGAAGGCTGCTCCGGACTTTGAAAGGCGCTCTTCCTCAAGCTCATCCTGTATTTTATGCCACGGCATTGAAATTGTGGCTCTTGTTGATAATTTCAGGTTTTTTGGTGAAACAGATATATCTTGTGTTCTGATCTGTGCAATTTCATTGGACAGATGGTTTAGGTCAATAACCATTCCGTCACCGAGCACACATACTACATCTGGGTGAAGTATTCCGGATGGAAGCAGATTTAAGACAAATTTTCCCTGTTTATTAACTACTGTGTGTCCGGCATTGTTACCACCCTGATAGCGGACTACGATATCCGCATGTTCTGCGAGAAGGTCGATGACACGACCCTTTCCTTCGTCTCCCCAGTTTATTCCTGTAACTGCTGTAAGCATGATGAATGCCTCCTTGTTTTTTGAGTTTAATATTTGTATGTTGGTGCAGAGCTTGTACTGTCCGGATTTTGAATGGTATAAAACAAGTCTGCTTATAATGTGTATGATTCTGTTACGTGCAATACCTAAACGTCTTATCAGTTAGTATTCTTGCAAAGATGAGTCCGAGCGGCAGTGCAATGATAATCATGATTGCTGATGCAAACCATGAAACAGCATCCGAAAGTGCCATTATGCCGAAATTGTATATAGCCCGATACAGATAAAGTCCCGGAACCATTATGACTATGGATGGAACAGTAAGAGATATTCTCGGATATCCGTTGTTTTGCTTGATAAATGATGCGAGAAGCCCTGCTGTGAGAGCTCCGGCAAATGCGGCAGCAGGAGGCGGCATACCTGTCAGGTCTACAAGCTCAAGCCGCAGTGAATTTGCTATGGCACCGATAAGAGCAGCTGTTGCAGCCATGGAAGCAGGGCTGTTGAACATGATTGAGAATCCAAACACACCGAAGAAGCTCATTATAAGCCTCAGGATTAGATGTAGTACGGGGGTCAGATTCAAGTCTTCAAAGTCCATAGGCTTAAGCTGCAGAAGCAGCGCCATAATCCATGCAAACATCGTGGCTACCATGACTATTATTATTGCATAGGCAAGGCGTTCAAGACCGGAGCGCAGATCCAGCTTTGCCAGGTCGATTCCGCTTGTAATAAACGGAAATCCCGGAATGATAAAGAGCATGGAACAGATGTATCCGGCTTCATGAATTGATGGTACATTGAAAGCCATCTCTGCTATTTTTAAAAGTGCCGCATATATGAAGCATGAGGCAGAAATTGATACCGCTATATTAAGGAACAAGGTAAAATGATGCTTTATAAGCTTGGTTCGTATGAGATTTCCGATGCCGGCTGCTATAAATGCCAGCATCATCTCGATAGGGCCTCCGCCGAGCAAAAATGTGAAGGCACAGCATGCTATAGCGGCTGCAAGCCCAAGCCTTGCAGGGGAGTAAATGGCATGAATCTGCTCTATCTCATCGAGTCGACGGTGGATTTCTTCGCCGGTCAGATGAGCTTCCTCGTTAGGAAAATTGTCGACAAACTGCTCCATGCGATAGAGCTTTGAGGTGTTTACACCTGTGTTTGCTATGCTGAGTGACTGCGATATACAGTCAGTGCCGTCAAAACAGTTAAACTCGATTGACATAAGTCCGACATCCACTGTACATGTGACACCAAGCACCTTTGAGAGCCGGTTCATGGAGGTTCTCACACGCCAGGCTCCTGTGCCGCAGGAGAGCATGATGAGTCCGACACGTCCGATTACAGAGGCTTTTTCAATCAGTCCCGCCTTATCTATGAGTATATTTCCATCCTGTCTGGCATAATCATGCCAGGGGATTTCCATATGATTTTTTTCCATGATATCTGTGTAGCTGTTATCTGCCATAAATTATCGCCTCGGCCTTTTGGACATGTTTTTCTAGATTTTTTAGGAAATGAGAGCTTCGCAGGAAAATACCAATTTCATCATACCGCTTGTCATTTTCCACAAGAGAGTCCTGACCGTAAAAAACATATGCCATAGGAAGCTCCTTTTCAATCTGTATCATCAGATCCCATACAGCAGAGTAAGCCTCAGCCTCAGTCTCCTTGAGTTTTACGGTATCGGGAAGCTCTCGTATCAAGAGTATTCCGTCATGCTTTACAATGACCTGCTGCGTGGGAGTCATATGCTCGGAATCATATGTGTGGCTGTAGCGGTAAGCCTGTGCGTAGTAGATATCCTTTTTGTCTGGCATATCGTTATATATTTCGTGAAAATGTATATAGTTCTTGTCGTGAGATATGTGTTTATACTCGGGCAGCGGATTTCCGTGTTCATCGGTCATGATTATCGGATTTTGGTGTCCGTCGGCATTGAACCTGTACGGTATGATATATGAATTGCGCAGCAGATCAAATACGGTGTTGTTGCACAGACACATAAGCAGTGCGGAAAGATCGCGGTTGGTATATGCATTGAAGAGAGCTTTAGCAAATTTTTCTGCCGGAAGAGATACATCAAATTCATCATTGTAAACCAGATTTTCATTGAAGGTTTCCATAAGCCTGTCACAGGCCCATGGATCATTTAATATCTTCTGAAACAGAATGTCTGCATGATCTTCTCTTGGAAACATTGTCTTTTCACTCATTTGAAACACGTCCTTTTCTTATATATATAATCAATATTTCTCTTTTGAGCATTTATGATTATACAATTATGATTATAATAAGTAAAAAGTATAATTGATATAATTGAAATATCATATTATTATATCATTAGTATCTGTGTATTATCGGAAAAATGACCGGTAAAACGATAATAAAAAGGAGGCTTTAAATATGGATATATATTTTGAGTACTACAAGATATTTTATTATGTTGCAAAATACTGCAATTTCACAAAGGCTGCGAGGGCGCTCGGAAACAGCCAGCCGAATGTAACCCGCGCCATGAACAACTTAGAGCAGCAGATAAACAGCATACTTTTTATCAGAAATAACAGAGGTGTGCAGCTAACACCGGAGGGAGAGCGTCTGTACGCGCATGTATCTGCAGCGATGTCACAGATACTTGCGGCGGAGGAGGAGCTGTCAGACAGCACAGGACTGTCACACGGAAGCGTATCAATAGGAGCCAGTGAGACAGCTCTAAACATATATCTGCTTGACAGGCTAAAGACTTTTCACATGGCATATCCGGGTATCAGGCTTAAGATATATAATCACTCCACTCCACAGGCTATAAATGCCGTAAAAAACGGCATGATTGATTTTGCAGTGGTATCGACACCGGCTGAGGTGGAGGCCCCTCTTAAGATGATAAAGCTTGGCTCGTTCCAGGAGATTCTCGTGGGTGGTACCACCTTTACTGCGCTCGGAAGTCAGACTCTGTCATTAAATGAGCTGCATAATTATCCGCTTATCGGACTGGGGCGGGAGACCATGACATTTCAGTTTTTTAACAGATTTTTTATGTCACACGGACTTGAATTTGCGCCTGATACAGAGACTGCTACGACAGATCAGATACTGCCACTTGTGAAAAGTGAGCTTGGTCTTGCCTTTATGCCAAAGCCGATGGCAGAGGCTGCGATAGCAAATCGCGAGATTGTAGAGATAGCTCTGGAGGAGGAGATACCGCAGAGAAATATATGTATGGTATACGATATTCATCACCCGATCAGTGCGGCAGCAAGAGAGTTAAAGAAAGTTATATCAGACAGCTATAAGGTGTGATTGGCAGTCAGTGGGATATACATAGGTAACTGGCAGGTTACATATTGCAACAGGTATGTTACACATTGGCAGGTTTGTAACTTACATCTCGTTTAATACTTTGTTAAAATATAGTCAGGCAGATAAGTTATAAGAATTTATCGGCAGAGTTTTTTAGGAGTATTTTTTAAAATTGGAAGGAGATTTTACACTATGGCTAACAGAATCATGTTAAACGAGACATCTTATCACGGATCAGGTGCAATCCAGGAGATTGCAACAGAGGCAAAAGCGCATGGCTTTAAAAAAGCACTGGTATGCTCTGACCCTGACTTAATCAAATTTGGGGTTACAGCAAAGGTAACAGATATCCTTGATAAGAACGGATTGGAATATGAGCTTTACTCAGAGATTAAGCCAAATCCAACAATCGACAACGTAAAGCATGGCGTAGAGACATTTAAGAAATCAGGAGCTGATTACCTCATTGCAATCGGAGGCGGCTCTTCTATGGATACATCAAAGGCAATCGGTATCATCATCGCAAACCCGGAGTTTGAGGATGTAAGAAGCTTAGAGGGTGTTGCACCTACAAAGAAGCCTTGTGTTCCTATCATCGCAGTACCTACAACAGCAGGAACAGCAGCAGAGGTTACAATCAACTATGTCATCACAGATGTAGAGAGAAAGAGAAAGTTTGTATGTGTGGACCCACATGACATGCCAATCATCGCAATCGTAGACCCAGACATGATGTCATCAATGCCAAAGGGACTTACAGCATCAACAGGTATGGACGCACTCACACATGCTATCGAGGGCTACACAACAAAGGCTGCCTGGGAGATGACAGACATGTTCCATCTCAAAGCAATAGAGATTATTGCAAGATCCTTAAGAAGTGCAGTTGCCAATGAAAAAAAGGGACGTGAGGGCATGGCACTTGGAGAGTACATTGCCGGAATGGGATTCTCAAATGTAGGACTTGGAATTGCTCATTCAATGGCTCATACACTCGGAGCTGTTTATGATACACCACACGGAGTAGCATGTGCTATGATGCTTCCAATCGTAATGGAGTACAATGCAGACTGCACAGGCGAAAAATATCGTGAAATCGCCCGCGCAATGGGAGTAAAGGGCGTAGATGATATGTCTGTAGAGGAGTACAGAAAGGCTGCAATCGATGCTGTAGCGCAGCTCTCTGTAGATGTAGGAATCCCAACAAAGCTTGAAGCTATTAAGGAGGATGACTTAGACTTCCTCGCAGAGTCTGCTCACGCGGATGCATGTGCACCTGGAAATCCAAAGGATGCAAGTGTTGAGGATTTGAAGGCTCTTTTCCGTAAGATTATGTAATTCTGCAACAGCTTACAGGGATGTAAAAATCCGGGAACTGTCAATTGACAGCATTCCCGGATTTTTAACGCTGATATAACTATTAAGACCACCGTGCACATTTGTAAAAACGCAAGATACTTGTTCTAAATGGTTTTGAATATTACCTTGAATTATATCAGGTTTACCTCGCGAAACACGTCGGCAAGCTCCTTTGGCATAGCATCAGCGAGCAGTCCGGCAAGCTCCTGAGGGGTAAAGTTTTTATTGCCAAGCACCCACTGTGTTGTCATAAAGACAGAACCCTGACAGTACATTTCAAGCTGGAACAATAGCTTGTCGGATATTTTCCGGTGGCTTTTTCCTTCAATCTGGTCAATATAAAACTGACGAATCAGCTCAAAATCATGCTCCTTTAGATTGTTCTGCTCATCATTTTTAAAAGCAGCCTTAAAGAAAAGGTGCTCCATCCGGATATATTCAAATTTTTTAACAAGGCTTTCGTACACGGTACTGCCCTCACCCATCTGGTGAAAGGATTCAATCAGTATCTTATCAAAATACCAGTTTATCAGGTCGTATTTGTCCTGAAAATTTCTGTAAAAGGTTTGTCTGGTCACACCACATGTATCGCAGATTTCCTTAACCGTAATTTTCTCGACAGGAGAGGAAAACATGCATTCTTTCATGGCATTGGCCAGCTTGTATTTTATATCGTTGTTCATCTTTTCTCCAAATTATAATGCAGATATCTAATGAGCCTTAAGCTTTGGCATATGCATTAACATCTACTGAAACCATATTGGTAAAAGCATAGGCATATTTTTATCTACCTCTCTACAGTGTATATATAACATATGATACGTATAAATTCAATACATGTAAACAGAATGCATATAAATTATATATGTATAAATATAGTGTATATAAACTATATATTGTTGTTTATATTTTAGTATGATCAGAAATGATTATATTACCGATTAAAAAGATTGAATTTTAAAATTTATCTGCTAATATATTGATGAAAATATTTTGAAATATACGAGGATATACATACATGAAAGACCTTACAAAAGGAAAACCATCAAGACTCATACTGGCATTTGCCATTCCAATATTTATGGCAAATATACTCCAGCTCACATACAGTATAGTTGACACGAGAATAGTCGGATCATATCTGGGAGAAAACTCACTGGCAGCAGTCGGAGCCACCACGACACTCAGCAATCTGATGATAGGCTTTTTGATGGGCTTAGCTAATGGATTTGCCATAATAACAGCCCAGAAATTTGGCGCAAGGGACTACGCCGGTGTAAAGAAATCGTTTGCTCTGTCAATTAAAATGGGATGCATAATAGCGCTTGCTATAACGGTATTGTGCCTGTTATTTTTGCGTCAGATTCTTGGATTTTTAAATGTATCAAATGATTTGATGGGAATGGCTGTGTCATATATTTTTATTATAATAGCAGGGCTTGTAGCGACATTTTTGTATGATGCATGTGCGGCGGCACTCAGGGCACTGGGCGATACAGTTACGCCGCTTGTCATATTAGCCGTCTCGGTCTGTCTGAATATGGCAGGTGATATTTTCTTTGTGGTCGTACTGAAGGCAGGAGTGGCGGGTGCTGCGATTGCCACTGTACTTGCACAGGTTATTGCGTTTATTGTGTGCTATGTATATATGGTAAAAAGATATGAGCTTTTGAGATTGTCCCGCAGTGATTTATTTGACAGTCATTTACTGCGAAGAAGCATGAAATTATGCGGCGAAAATTGTGATATCGAAGGCGCAGAAGGTAAAGGCAGCAAGAATAATATGACTCCTGAAGTAATAGCCGTGATGAAAATGACAATGCTTAAGGCAGGTCTTTCTATGGCATTTATGAGTTCGCTGGTAAATATAGGCTCCC